>JAABUQ010000261.1_pt1 | contig 119088 bp, 131 predicted proteins | sample 5560001 | NCBI WGS metagenome assembly JAABUQ01 (sample SAMN10711888, study PRJNA513371) | rock metagenome | isolation source: Antarctica rocks | place: Antarctica: Victoria Land, Finger Mt nord | collected 2015-12-18 | reverse complement strand
GGGATGTGCAGGAAGATGACTTCGGGGGGTTCTGGTGGTGGGGGTGGGGGTTAGCATGTTGGGGGGGTGGGAGGGATGGATGGGGAAGACGCACCGATGGGGTAGTTGTTGCTGAAGCGGAAGCGGAGGCGGTAGGTTTGGTTGAGGTAGAGGGGGTTGGGGTCGAGGACTTGGATGTCCATCTCCCATTGTTTGAGGTCGTCGGCTGAGACGAGGGTTATACCTGGTGGGAGGGATTGTTGGATCTAGGACGGCGAAGGCGTTAGGATGGTTTGTACGGTAGGTCTTGTATGAAGGGGAGGGGGCGGTGGTGGTGCTGGGGAGTGTTTGAGGATGGTAGTCTTGCTTGCGAAGCATGGTTCTTACTTTTGTGAGCTCCTGAGGGACGGCTGGTCAGTGGGACTGTCAGAGGGATAGGCGGGGCGGACGGAGTAAACTCACCTTTCCCAATCGCTTCGCTGCGAACATCGTGGGTGCTGGTTGTGGTGGGGTGTGTAGAGTAGGATGGTGCGGGGTAGGCCTGAGGGTTTTGAGGAAGATCGTGTCTCGGTGTTTGTATCTAGAGAGGGAATGAATCGAAGTTATGTAAAGGAAGGAAGGACAAGGTAATGTATTGAGAAGTTGGACGAAATACTTCAGCTTTAAGTACTGCAGGTATGTAGGTAAACGGATACCATGCGAAGCGAAGCCCGATTTGGCCGTTTGCGACAATAGAATCTATAATAATTGGCTCGTACCTAGATTCAAGATCTCGGGTGTCTCAGGTGCGTATGTATCACATGATCTACAGAAATCCGGCTTCAGAAGTCTCGTCTGTATACTGTAGAGTCAGAACAGGACTGAAACTATGATACAATTCCTCCCATTAAGGGGCTCTGGCTATTGGCAAACCAGCATCTCTTTACAAACATGCCGATTCTACAATACATGTGCTGCTCTCTTTGAGTCATCGTGCATGACTGATGTCTCAGAAATGCTCGTCGTCGACTCGAGCAACCTTTCCACTCTACTGGAATGGCAGAAAAAATAGACAGGATATTGATCTCACACACCCATCAGCTGCCACGATCAGGACGGCCGATGCAGGAGACCTGGCCGCTAGGCCTCGTATCTCAAGAAAACTGTCTCATGGTTAGTACAGATGCAGACTAGATTCAAGGGAGGGAACTCGACTCACCTTCCATCTTTTCCCGCATACCGTACACTCGCAGAATGTAGTCATCGGTTCATCCGCGCTTCTCGTCTGTGCCTGGCCGTAGCTGACCTTCCTCTGGCCACATTTGCCGCATTGCAAGCTCGTGCTGATACTCTTCTCCGCTTGCGGAACCTGAGCATCACGCAAGTTCTCCTTTATCATCTTCGCATCCTCAGCTTTGCGCTCGGCACTCTTCAGCTCATCGTTAGACATGCGCACGAAGTGCTCCGGATCTATCTCGCCGTCCAGCACGCCTGTTCGAAGACCAGGGTTGGATTTATTCTTGAGGTTTTGAAACAGTGACCGAATCTTGGCTTTATATTGTTCATTGTTCTCGGGGCCATATGCGTCAAAAGCGGCCTTTTCGCATGCAACTGCAACAGTGATGATGGAGTTTGGAGACACTGTGGAATTGTAGCAGAGGCCATTGTAGAAAAGTCCGATGCAACTATCACGGGTGGCTTGATTGGTACGCTTCGTGTCGACTTTGTCTTTCTTGAAATCTCTTTGATTAGGAGGGACTGTGGATTTCGAATCATCGGTAATTGTGGCTGCCGATCCTTGGGAGGTAGTTGGAGTAGCGGATGCGGGCTTACCATTCGGTGTTGGGCTTCCCTTTTGCTTTTGTATGTCGTCCCGCCACTTCTTGACAATCTCGCTAGCCAGTCGAGCAACTTCTGGGTTTTTTGACTGCTTAGACTTATTGACCACAACACCGATCTTCGTCGATCGAAGAAGATCTTCCGAGGGAACAACGCCGGTCTTGAGCTCATTAAGGATAGCAAGTATGCCTGACGGTGACTCTCCTGCAGCGGTTGCCTTTTGTAATGCCTTCGACCTCTCCACAATCTGCTTGGCCTCCATGATCGTGAACAACCCGAGCCTGATCGTGTTGAAATATGATACACCAGAGCTTCCAAATCCGTTGAAATATGCCTAGTTTTAGGGAGTTTGAAGTTTGTAGTTATTCTCTTTCATCTAGCGATGCCGGCTGTGCCCTTGCATGTTTGCTCGGATTTCCTTTCAGGCTGGGGCAGAACTGTTTGATCGCAAATGGTCAGCGTGATCATTAGCAAAGAGCTATCGATGTCTGGGTGATGACAATGCTTGAAGCATGTTGAAAATATGAGTGATATCAGGTAGGTCTGGCCTAGCAACATGGCTGTAGGCGCGAGTTGTCAAGCTCATAACAGCAGACAGCTCAGTTGCTGGGCTTGATCCACATTCCGACTGCGATGCGACCAGGACCGCCATGCTGCGTATGCATTTCTATATCTTCTTAGGCTATTGGCTTGAGTATCGAAGCTCGCGTGCTTGTGCTTGTGCTCGTGCTCCAATTCATGTTGCTAAATCAAAGACGTGTGAAAGACAAGCGACGGACGGCTGAACTTACGCTCTATAGGTAGGCAATTTAGCGGGAGCTATAAGAGTATCGCTTTTCATGGCATCATAACATTTTGAAACGCCCGATTCAGATCGGTCCTACAAGGACGCACTTCTACTTTACTCACTAATGCGCTAGCTTTCTCAGAGCCGCCTTAGCGGTCTGCACTTTGGCGGAACCCCACTTGCGCAAAGCTACCCCGCCTAACCTCTATGGTGGCCGCAAGCCGTTGTCGATAACGTCGAGATCAGCCATACTTTAAGTACCCTCCTGCACTAGAGTATTCACTGTCGAAGAATTACAGTTGAGCATCGAGTCGTGAAGGACATTGACTATCATGTCGGGGGTCGGGTAAGCCTCATGCAATCACGACTTGTTCCGATGCAGCAATTCTTCGCAGGGAGACTGATTTCACGCTTGGTGTCCATAGTCCAAAGAAGACGGGGCAGCAAGCCTCTGGAAGCAATCAGTCCCGCGAAGCAAAGCCACAGACTAGCAAGCCTGCCGCATCGACCTCCGCTAGGGGTGATCAAGATGCTCACGCGCAGCCCGGTACTGCTAACCTTCATACTCTGGCCTACATCCATGGAGTTGAATATTCGCAGTACTGACAAAACATACAGGTGACTCAAAGTCGACCTTCGACAAACTGTCTCCGACTCGAAGTGCAGGCAATGCTGGCCGTAGGTAGCCAAAGTACCAACAAGCACTAGCTCAAAGGACGGACGGAGTTGACGGCTCGGACATGATGATAGAGGAGCATTGGGGGCAAATGCACGTTCTTTTGAAATACTAGGTAGCAAGGAACATGGCTTTGAAACGGTCCATCATTGAAAATATTGATAGATAGGCGGGAGACATATCAAGAAATCTTGCAGTAAACAGTGGGTATCCGCTCGCTCCTGCGCCGCCGCTCATGAAATGTTCGAGTTTCTCACGTTCCTTGTGTGTCTTGATGCCCTTCCTCAGCCTCCCTAGCTTGTACTTTGCTCTGATCCGCATGTTTGGCGGGATCGAAAACGTAGATCGGGAACTCCAAGAAAATGGTTCTCTTCAATATGGTGGGCATTCGGACGTACAGTTGAGGCGGGAACGGTATCAGAATGCTCGTACGCTTCGTATAGCTAGAGTAAGACTCCCGATGATTTCTGCTTTCGTAGCGCTTCTTGCCGCCTGGGCGCTCTTGCAACGGCAGGCCCGAGACAAACATTAGGAGAATGGTCAGGAAGAAGGCCCCCAGGATGCTAGCGTAGAGCGCAGAACATGCTCCACCATGAACGTAGTGGTATGCTGCTGGGGACACCGCGATCATGAAGATTGCTAGTAAGAGCTTAGCTAGTGACATTGGCAAGAAATCTTCTAACGTAACCGACTTACCGAATTGGATGATAATCTCCCCGAAGTAATTCGGATGCCTCGTCCATACAAAGAGGCCCACATCACAGACCTTTCCCTTGTTTTCGGGTTTGCTTCGGAAACGGTACTTCTGTATGTCTGAGACGCTCTCCATAAAGAATCCAATGGCATACAATATCACTCCAGCAATATCCCTTCCCGTACCGAAAGCGGGCTGAGGGAACTTGGTCACATTCGGAGAGTTGAGTATCGTGACTGGCAGCGATACGGTCCACACCTTAAAAGCTTGTCAGCAATGAGCAGGAGGGGTTCCGGACCGGAACGTTACGGACCCAGAACATTTGGAACACCCAGAAACCCAAGAATGAGAAGAACTTGTCACGTTTGTCGTCGAAGCGATCATCCTTGCCTGTCTTGATGATTCTGAACAACAAGAAGGCGGAAAGCCTTGCGCCCCATAGAATTATGAAAAGGGTAGCAACAATCTGGCGAGCGTTGTGGTGGCCTGAGAGCGCAAGCGTGATGATGGCTAGTACCACGAAATTTGTACCACCTGCGAAGTCTGGAATAGGAGGTTATTCCGCGTCCGCAAACGTTCTCGAGACTATGGATCATACCGGTAAGCTTGTCGAATTTCAAAGTGAAAGCTATAGAAAAGAAGAAAAGCTGGTAAGCTATGGTAACCAGCAGCGTTATCGCTAGGTAGTAATCATCCAGAGCATGGACCTTAGCTATGTTGCCAACGATTCGACGAATGCGCGACGGTCAGAGACGAGCAATACTTATGCAAAGGTGCCTACATTAGTAGTAAGCACGTCCCTTGTCGGACAGGCAGAGCAATCAACGGAGTCGGCCTAATACATGAACCGCTGAAGTCATGGATCCGGGCTATTTCCAGGGTCTCTATAGATCTACTTTTAGCGCCGGGCGGGTCGATCTGCATTCTGCAAGGGATCTTGGGCCAGTTTTTGGGCTCATCGTGATCTCGTCGTTCCATTATTTCATCACGGCGCATCAGTACCGCAAGCACACGGGTACGATGCACTCGAGCACCAGAATGTCCTTTGCTAAGGTATGTGTGAGGGTCTTGACAGAGTCCTGCTGCATTGTTCCGGAGAAGTCGATGAAACACTTGGCGTTTGACCTGGCGCTGTCGCCGTCTGATGCTTGCTCTTTGATTTCATGCGTATCACCTCGGTGGAACATGAGCTTCAAAGCCCGCTGTCTGCTATCAGGTGTGGAAATCAGACGTGGACCTTCGACAGCCGCCCAATTGACGAACCCAGCGTCAGCTGGCCAATAACAGCGTGGTGTGGGCACTATACATTAGGCAAGCTATATCGCACGTTTGTTAGCATTGCCAATTGCAATCATGCGCCGTCTAGATACTCTCATCTCTCCCGTAAGCACCGTCGTTCTTCGTTTTCCTTCTGGATGCTCTCCACGCTGCCTCTTTTCGCTCCCTTCATTTTCCTGTTCTCCTTTTCTTGCCGTTCCTTCCGTTCCGACGTCTCAATTTGGACCGGCCTGGCGCCAGATACCATTAACGATCTTTTGCGATGCGGACAACGTTATTGATTCCAAGGTTATGTTTCTATCTGTACGTAGGTCTATCTGGTCTTCACCTCCTTCTTGTGACGAACAGAGCATCGTTGGCGAGCAGCAGATTTGGCGAACTGCGAAGATGGGGAAACTGTGAACTGACACGCCCAGGTCCCTGAATCAGACCTTAATCCAAGCCGACGCCACAGCTCAGAGTCTACAGGGCGGCAATGTCAACCAGGCCCAAGTAGGTTCTGAGACTAGCCAACAGACATAGCTCTGACAACTCAGTAGCCTCTCGTGGGTGCACCACCTCCGAATAATGCCGTCATGCCAGTCGCCCCTCCTCCTAACAACGCCGCAGTGCAAGGAGGTATGTTCTCGAATAATGGCAATCTTCAGCAATCGAATGCTGGAAATGCTGGCAATCGGAGTACCAATGCTCAGGCTGCGAACAACGCTGGTGCCAACCCCGTGTTAGCCAGCAACTCAGCTCTGTCCTCTGGCGTTGCTTTGGCTACTAGTAGTACTGGAGGAGCTGGTATAGCTGCAGCTATGTCAGCACCGATGAATGCAGGTACAGGCTCTGCAGGCGCAGGTGCTTGCAACGACTGTCAATGCAAGTGTCCCATGGCCGCCTTTCATGTGCCTCAGCAAGTCGCAATGATGGCCGCGATGGTAACAGCGCCACCATCACAGTCTACCCTTCAGACCATTGCGTCAGCCAACGAAGCTCAAGCCGACGCAAGTAAAATGCCACAGCAAAGTCTTGCAGCGCCCATCGGGAGTGCACTAAGCCCACAGACACCTCCGTTGGCAATGGCGACTCCACCACCAGGACCGCCTATGGAACAAACGCAAGCGAACCAAGTTCCGAAAGTTGCGTCTCCACAGGCGCAAGGAGTCACGGCAGACGGAGCCGCAGCTGCACTTCCTACAAACCTGAGCACTTTAAAATTTCAAAGCGCGGTCACGGTACTCCTCGGAAAGCTTTGAAAAGCGAGAGCGACAGCAGCTCGCCGGTAGAGCTGCCGTTGGGAAGATTACCAATGTACCTGGCTTGCACGTCTTTATTCTTCCTGATAGTATGGTTCAACGCGGCGCAAGACGTATCCATAGAAAATACATGGTGCCAGATGTCAATCCTAGTGGGACATCCTCTTTTCATTTTCCATTCGTCTTTGGTTCGTCAATCTGTGCTTTCGGTGCGGTAATGTTGCTCGACAGAGACGCTTCCTTATTCTCGCCATTCTCGAGGGCAGCGGATTCATCCCTAGCCTTCTTGGCTCGTCGCTTTTGCTCTCTTTTTGAGATTGGCTTTTCCCGTGACGGATCTATTTCATCATCCAACACTATGGCCTTCCGCTTGTTCTTTGAGTTACTAGTTTTGTTTCCGTCCTTTACAGGCTTCTCGACCTCCACTGGCTTCTCGCCGCCATAGACCACGTCTAGAACACCTCTAAAGCCTGTTCTCTTCATCCCTGCCTGTACTACCGCGCTCCGTACTTCCCTCCCTACAGCTTCAACGCCCCTTTCTTGACCCAAGCCCCATACGCACGCTAGGTTGATCACATCGCCTGGACTTCTTAGTGACAACGCTCGTCTTGCTTCGCTGCTGATAACCAACCCTTTTCCCCTTGTAGCGCGTATCAATTGGGTAGCATTACTGATCAGATTTCTTCTCGCCTGCCCGTCACTTTCCAAGATGGCAGGTGCGTAGCATATCTCAATCTTGATACCGCGTTGCAAAGCCGAAGAAAGTGTCTTCTGCCTGAAGTAGAACGGAAAGCGTGTAGTGAGGTCAAGCGAGATGATGTCGCATTCGAGAGATTGACACGCTTGAGCGAGGGACTTCTCTGTTATTGGACGTAGCGCTAGTATATCATAGACAGCGCCGAGGCTGTTAATGCGTGCATTCTGAGAGGGATCCGAGAGGTGCAGGGTACAACGACGGAGAATCGCAAGGGGTGAAGGAACGGTGAAGGGTAGTGGTTTGGGTATCGGGTTGGTGATCTCGGTGGGAAGCTTGTCTGCTATTATGTGATTCACAGCGACCACGTTATAGCCTACTGTTTAATGTCAATACAATTGACTCTTCCGCTCCAGAGTAATGTCTGACTCACGCTCTGCTGAGAAGGCCAAGGTACGCTGAAGTTCTGCATGATTGGACGTCCATGGGACATTCAAGTCGTAGAACATTGCATCTAACGACACTTCTTCCCCTCTGCCCAGTACACCCTCTTCCTCCGACTCCACCTGTTGAAGCTGACAGAATACGGGTTTAATATGAATTGGCGGCTGAGCGCGGGCTAAAGAATTTGTCGCCTCTGTCTGCGAACTAATCGGCTAAGATGCATTAGCGCGAAAGCCACATAGGCGCCATATCAGAAGCCTCGAACTTGGAAATCATTCACCACCACCTCGAATTGATCAATGAAGCTCTTTCACTCCACTTGAGTGCATCAAATTTGGCCCTCATGCAGCTCGAATTCTGCAGCAACCCTTAGCCGCGGAACATCCCGCTTTTGGCGCCCACGTGATTTCCACAAGACAGAAGCATCATGGCCCGGGTCTATGCCGATGTCAATCAGCACATGCCCAAGTCTTACTGGGAGTATGACAGTGTCAACATTACTTGGGGAGTTCTTGAGAATTACGAGGTAGTTCGCAAGATTGGTACGTCCCTTTCAACAGTGATCAGGCTCCACCTCATAGTTTTGCGCTGACAAATGCTTGTTTGATAGGACGCGGAAAGTATTCAGAGGTCTTTGAGGGAATCAACGTCGTCAACTACCAGAAATGTGTCATCAAGGTGCTGAAGCCGGTCAAGAAGAAGAAGATCAAGCGCGAGATCAAAATCCTACAGAACCTAAGCGGAGGTCCCAATGTGGTTGCACTGCTGGATGTTGTGAGGGACAGCCAGAGCAAGACACCGTCGCTGATCTTTGAGTACGTCAACAACACCGACTTCAGAAGCTTGTATCCAAAATTCGTCGACTACGATGTGCGATACTACATATTCGAGCTGTTGAAGGTCGGTGCAGCAAGCGCAAGCCAAGCGAAAGTACAACGATATTGACAAGGACCAGGCTCTGGACTTCTGCCATAGTAAAGGCATCATGCACCGAGATGTGAAGCCTCACAATGTCATGATAGATCATGAGAAGCGCAAGGTGAATCGTGCATCTGTACTTCCATCGAACATACTGACAAAGGGCAGCTGCGCCTCATCGACTGGGGATTGGCGGAGTTCTATCATCAAGGCACCGAATATAACGTCCGCGTTGCATCACGATACTTCAAAGGCCCGGAGCTCCTTGTCGACTTTCAGGAATACGACTACTCTCTCGATATGTGGTCTCTTGGCGCCATGTTCGCATCCATGATTTTCCGAAAGGAACCATTCTTCCACGGCAATAGCAACTCGGATCAGCTGGTCAAGATTGCGAAAGTACTGGGAACCGACGATCTATTCGAATATCTCGACAAGTACGATATTGAGCTGGACGCGCAATACGATGATATCCTGGGTAGGTTCCCGAAGAAAAACTGGCATGGCTTCGTCAATGCCGAGAACCAGCGCTTCGTGAGCCAAGACTCCATTGACTTCTTAGATAAGTTGCTGCGCTACGATCACCAGGTAAGCCTTCACAGCCTCTCAGGGTCTCATTGCTCGATGGGGCCAGACTAAGTCTTCTACAAGGAACGCTTGACGGCAATGGAGGCGATGGCCCACCCATACTTTGCCCCCGTGCGAGCTGCAGCATCCGGTCAGAATCATTCATCTTCATCGGCGGCATGAGAATTCTCTGCCCTTTCGAAACTTTATAAGACAGATCAGCATGCCCTTTGTGGGTAATTTTATCTTCTCGCTGCCAGGTGGCTCGAGCATCGATATCACGATTGGTCAGTTATGCACATACTGGACTCTTTCACAGCGTGTGGATACTGTCTCATTTTTTCGCAGCAACTGATCGATTGTATTTACTTCCTCTTCTTCTTCTTTTTCTCCTCCCACGCAAGGGATCACGAAGCACCACGAAGAGTCTGCGTTTGCATATGGTAGGGGCAAGGTCTTTAGCAAGGCGTATGCGCGAGATATCCCCGGTATCTATCATATTCCGGAGTTCGAATTCCATGGTCATAGGCTTCGCAGATAGCTCGCGAAACGAAGAATACCAGCTGTACCTCCTCGTAAACTGCACTCCTTGGTGGCTAACACATGAACCACGACTCGCTGTGTAATACTTCCTTCTCATTTGTGCCAGTTTAGGGCTATGAATTAGGGTTAACAGCGCTCTTGTGAGAAGATGTGAAAAGCGATTGACTCATCTAGACGAGATATATCGACCTCCAATCTCAGACCTGGGTACTTGATATCCATACAAAGGGCACCTTGCGGATCATGCAGTAGCCTAGGTGCAATCGACTATACGTGCGCCAGCTACTTGGCCACGAAACGAGCGGTTATATCTTCGAGCTGCAGCTCCTTACAAGGAAAAGCTGTCAACATACTCCGGAAAGCGCTTCTGGCGCGCTGTCGTGCCATAGGGACTCCGAAAGGATCGAAATTTTCTACAATGGCTCTGAACGCAGCTTCTCACAATTCGAGTAAAAATCCAAGACTAGGATTTCGAGAGCTCTATGCTAACATCCTTTTCTAGCCGGGGAGAAAACCGGTCCCATCTCTGGTCAACCTCCGTCTGTATCTCCCGAGACAAGTGCTGCGTTGCTTGGCGCTGCGAAGGATGATCCAACGGGTCAACATCAGGGTGGTAACGATGGTCCGGACAAGGGAGCAGACAAGAAAGTCAAGAGCGAAAAGCAGCGTATGACCCCCTGACTAGCTAGAGCTCTTGCACGGCTAGACATATCAATTGAAGATGTCTCTCTGATATATGCTATAGTTGAAAAGGAGCGTAAGCAAGCTGAGAAGAACGCCAAATTCGCTGCCAAGAAGGTGAAAGCCCAAGAAGGTGCTGCTGCTGCGCCTGCGACGTCGAAAACCAAGGAGAAGAGGAGCAAGCAAGAAGCGTCGAAGGATGAAGTTTTACCAGACTATGTAGAAGAAACGCCTCCAGGACAGAAGAAAAGTAGGTACAGCAGTTTGTGCAAGGAGATCGAAGTCTTCAATTGACGTTCCTAGTACTAAAACCGCTCGACGATCCATTCCACAAAGCATACATACCGAAAGTCGTAGAGTCTGGATGGTACTCATGGTGGGAAAAGGAAGGCTTTTTCGAACCAGAATTCATTCACGGCAAGGTCAAAAAAGAGGGCTACTTCGTCATATCAGAAGCACCGCCGAACGTTACTGGAGCCCTTCACATGGGTCACGCAGTGCCAAACGCTTTATCAGATACTCTAATCAGATGGAATCGGATGCGGGGACTTACGACCCTTTGGCTACATGGCTGCGACCATGCCGGTATCTCGACCCAAAGTGTCGTCGAGAACATGCTTTGGCGAAGAAAGAAGCAGACAAGATACGACCTAGGTCGGGAAAAGTTTGTGGGTACCATTTGGGACTGGAAGGAGGAGTATCATCAGAAGATCAACAGCGTGCTAAAGCGCATGGGTGCATCCTTCGACTGGACCCGAGAAGCTTTCACCATGGACGCCAATCTTTCATCTGCTGTCACCGAAACATTTGTACAACTTCATGAGGAAGGAATTATTTACAGAGCCAATCGATTAGTCAACTGGTGTACGAAGCTCAATACAGCATTGTCGAATCTCGAAGTTGACAACAAGGAGCTGGAAGGCCGAACACTGATGGATGTACCCGGCTATGACAGAAAGGTCGAGTTTGGTGTTCTCACGCACTTCTGCTACGAGATCGACGGCACGGATGGAACAGAGAGGATCGAGGTTGCTACGACCCGACCGGAAACGATGCTTGGAGACAGTGGGATTGCCGTGAACCCCAAGGACGAGCGCTACAAGCACCTCGTAGGAAAGAAGGCGAAACATCCATTTGTGGACCGGCTGATGCCAATTTTCGCCGATGAATATGTGGATCAGGAATTTGGAACTGGTGCTGTAAAGATCACTCCTGCACACGAACCTAATGACTTTACCCTTGGAACACGACACAACCTTGAATTCATCAACATTCTGAACGATAACGGCACTATGAACCATAATACTGGCGACTTCCAAGGCTTAAAACGATTTGATGCTCGTTACAAGGTTATCGATGCATTGAAAGAGAAAGGCCTCTACGTCAAATGGGAGAACAATGCTATGAAGGTACCCCTCTGCGCCAAGTCGAAAGATGTGATCGAACCTCTCATGAAGCCTCAATGGTGGATGCGGATGCGAGGCCTTGCAGACGCGGCCGTGAAAGCGGTCAAAGATGGTGAAATCAAGATTCGACCCGAGAATGCCGAAAAGAGCTACTTTAATTGGCTTGAGAACATCGATGACTGGTGTCTATCGAGACAACTATGGTGGGGTCACCAGGCACCCGCATACTTCGTTGATATCAAGGGAGAGCCAGGCGACGATAGTGATGGCGAACGCTGGGTTACAGGTAGAACTCAGGAGGATGCGGAAGCGAAGGCCAAAGAAAAGTTTCCTGGAAAAGACATTACACTGAGGCGGGATGAGGATGTGCTAGATACCTGGTTCTCATCTGGGCTATGGCCATTCTCCACTCTGGGTTGGCCACGCAAGACGCACGATATGGAGACGCTGTATCCGACCTCCGTAATGGAGACTGGCTGGGACATCCTCTTCTTCTGGGTTGCTCGGATGGTCATGTTGGGCATTAAGATGACCGGGCAGGTCCCATTTCGAGAAATCTATTGTCACTCTTTGGTACGCGACTCCGAAGGCCGCAAGATGTCTAAATCTCTAGGCAACGTTATCGATCCACTCGACGTAATGGAAGGCATAGAACTCCAGGCTTTGCATGACAAGCTCAAGGTTGGGAATCTGGATCCCAAAGAGCTGGCGACCGCTACGAAATTCCAAAAAATTTCCTTCCCTGATGGGATTCCCGAATGCGGAGCTGACGCACTTCGGTTCTCCTTAATAAATTATACCACGGGCGGTAAGATGGAGCCTTTCACCATGCTGTCTCGTTCTTCCTGACATCGTTCTAGGTGGCGACATCAACTTCGATATCAAAGTTATGCATGGCTACCGTCGCTTTTGCAATAAGATCTACCAAGCAACGAAATACGTTCTCGGTAAACTTCCTCCCTCCTTCAAACCTCGACTCTCCGCCTGTCCCACGCCCAAGAAATCCCTTGCAGAGCGCTGGATCCTCCACAAGCTCACGGTTGCATCGCGAGACATTAACGCCGCGCTTGCGGACCGCGAATTCAGCAATGCCGCTGGGATTGTGTATGGATACTGGTACAATCACCTTTGCGATGTTTACATTGAGAATTCGAAAGCTATCCTTACGTCCGGCTCTCGAGAGGAGCAAGAATCAGCTCTGCAAACCTTGTACACGGCGCTCGAACGCGCGCTGACCATGATCCACCCTTTTATGCCTTTCCTCACCGAAGAATTGTGGCAGCGGTTACCAAGACGCCCCGCAGACAGCACGCCTAGTATAGTGAAAGCAGCCTATCCAGTCTACGAGAAAGACATGGATGACCCAGTTTCGGAGGAAGCATATGAGTTGCTTCTTGAGGTCTCCAAGGGAATCCGCTCTCTCACCGCTGAATACTCCATCAAAGATTCTGCAGAAGTCGTTATCCAGCTTTTTGATCCTCCCTCATTGAGAACGTGTATTGATGAGGTTGCATCTATTCGCTCTTTGTCTGGCAAAGCCATCCTTTTAGGTGGCAAGATCCAAATCATCTCGGGCCAAGACGAAAAACCTCGTGGAGCTATTGTTAGCCCCATCAATGCTTCAGCGTCAGTCTTCTTGAAAGTCAAAGGGCGTGTGGATATCGATGTCGAGATCGACAAAGCAAGAAAGAAGCTCAACGCGGCTAGTGAGGGCGCAAAGAAGCAGAGAGCTATGGTGCATGATGAGGAATGGAAGCACAAGGCCATACTCAGCGTACAAGAACCGGAAAGGAAGAAGCTCGATAACCTTGAGGCGGAGATTAGAGAGTTGGAAGAAAGTATTGGGAGGTTCGAGACGCTTAAGCTAGAGTAGGTACTTAAAATCGAACGAATAATAGATGGCTGTATTAAATTTTCTCACAATAATCCCATTAATGGCATTGAGAACTACTTAGGATTTCACCGAATTGACTATTGTAGATACTCAATACCTTCCCCAGACCCTCTTGTGGATGTGTTAATAGTCTAAAGCAAATGCTTTGAAACTTTCCCTTTTCGTTTTGGGGTCTCTATTGGTCTTCCCACCGGCCCTAAGGCCGTCAATACGTCCTTCCTAGGACTGCGAAGAAGAGACCCACCATCTCTCGCCACAGTATAGGATATTTGGACCATCATAACGTCCATCTCACAATTTCACGGAAGACGTGAAAAATCAAGCCTCTGGCCTATGTCATGGCTTTCTAGCGAGCACCCTCAATCTCACGTATCCAAGCCACATACTGCCATCCTCTTCATGCGTCAAAATCGTCTTCAAAACCTCACAAACCTCCCTCACCGCCGCTTCTCGCTTCTTCTCCTCAGCTAAGACCTCAAAGATCTGCGCTCCCATCAACCTCGTCCACCCTTCGAGTCCACCTTCCTCCTCAGTGGTCAACCGCGTGGGCCTGTACTCCAGCTCCGACTTTTCAATCTCAAACCCCACTCCTTCCAGCATACCCTTCATCAGCTCCTCCGACGGAAAGAACCACGGACTCGCCTCCCGCGCTCGCTCGATGCTGGCACCCTGATGCACCACAGCGGCCAACAGCGCTGCATGCACCTCCGCAACATTGCCCGCTCCGCCCATCTCGAACGCAAGCTTGCCACCCGACTTCAGCGCTCGAAACGCGCCGCGGAGCACGGCGAGCCGCGTAGACGCATCCCGCAGTATCCAATGCAATGCTGCATTCGAGAATATCTTCGTGTACGCCCCGGCCCCGACATCCGCACAATCCTCGATGTATCTGCAATCTTGCACGTGCCATGACACGTTTGATACGGACCCAGCATAGCTCCTGCGAGCCGCCTCGATGAGGTTTGCCGAGGCGTCGAGGCCGGTGACTGAGGCGCTGTGGGCGGCGATCTTGGCTGTCAAGGAGCCGTCGCCGCAGCCGAGGTCGAGGATATTGTCGCTGGGTTGGGGGTCCAGCCAGCCGACGATTTTGGTGGCGAGTTCGGGGACGAAGGAAGCGGATGCAGAGTAGGCTTCTTGTGTCCAGTGGTCTTTGGATGGTTGAGTGGACATTTCGTTAGTCAGGCTTATAGTGATGGTCAGGGTGGCAGGAGCTCGGGGTGTACAGATGTAACTGGTGAGCGTGAAGGCGGTGATAAGCGAGTGCGTTCCATTGCTGATGTGAGATACGCTTTCTTCGACAGGTCCTTACATGTGCAGGTTGTTGCAACGCTGTTTAGCTCAATAGCCAATATCGGCGAATTATCGTGTTTCGACAACCCTAGAATGTTGATATCGTACTAGGGCTATTTATGAAGCACGGCACGCTGCTCGGCTTCCTGCAATTTGAGGGATCTGACACCCGCGGCATTTCGAAGCCACCGAAGCCTAGTACTTTTGGTACATCCCTGAACACGGGGTAATCCGTCTGAACTCGAGATCCGCGACAAGCAAAGAAATGGGCGAACGAGGCAAGAGAAAGACATCAAGCCTTCACAGAGGGATGCTTGATATATATCGGTCGCCTACGGTCAATCTGTCAAGGATGCTGCTTCCACGCAGACAGCACGGTGGTACCTCGGCACTACACAGAAAGTCTAAAGTGATCACTACCGAAATGTAGGAAATATACTCAAGACCTTCACCAAAAACCATTGGAGAAGCTTTTTCCCCAGTGGCCAAGCCGCTTTAGACGACGTGCCACGAGCGGCGCTAACAGTGGATCCCCCACCTAGGGCCGACAAGCACCCCTAGGTGGGCCACACCTCAATTTCCAGATCACCTCAATTTCCTAAAAAGCGACAATTTTCTAGTATCTAATATAACTTTACACCACCACAACCAAAGTATGTAAATAGCGCGTCAAATCGAAGCCCTTACTGCGCTCTATAAATCATGCATAGAAAGTTGGTCAATTGGAGAAGAAACGATAAAGTTTTTGCTGGCGGAGAAGACAGCTCTTCAAGATCAAAAAACAACCTTTCCGGTTTAGAAATCCACCACGAACTCAAAAACAAGCAAATGTGTATTCAAACGACTGGTTCTGAGCATCGATAAGATTATTTAAACATCTGCAAATTGCTCTGGAAATTCACCTGCGAAAAAGATGTAGAAAATACGCATTTGTAGGATCTTCTCGAATTTCCGATTTTGCCTGGACCAACAAATTGCAACCCTAAGCATAGTTCTAAGAGATTTCTTGCGAGCAACATGTAGATAGTCCAACCACTATGTGTATTCTTTATCTATTTTAACGATTGATCTTCTAGATCTTTTGCATATATCTAGAAGACTATTTAATAGTATTAAACCAGTCGTTGTAACACTCGTTTATTGGATAGTTGATTTTTGGTTAGCTTTTTCCCGAAGAGGTTTTTTTGTTCGACTATGGAAGAGCACTCTTTCCACCATCTACAATCCACCACTTTCTCACTCAATTGATTAACTTTCTATGTATAATTTGTGGTACTTGGTTCAGGCTTTTATGTGCCGTTGTAATTGTTAGATTTGGATGTAGTGCGGCGAAGTTATACTAGATGCTGCAAAAACGTCGCAAATATGGCAATTGAGGTGATCTGGAAATTGAGGTGTGGCCCACCTACTGGCGCTTGCCGACAGGAGGTGGGATATCCACTGTTAGGCCTTCCCCATGCTTCTCTCCGAGCCGTTCGCCAACCATGTGGCCAATCGAGCAACGGCTTCTTGCTTGGATTCGTTGCACGAGTCACGACCCCATGCGCCGTTGCGTACTAAAGGCTCTACAGAATATAATCAACGGCAGCAAAGTGGACCCGCATCGCATGGGCTTACGGACCTTGCAAACAAGGACACTTATCTCTCGTGACTCGTGTTGCAGGTCGTCATGTGGCCGGCTTCAATTGCTCTCCTTTACTTACTGTATGTCACGACGTCATGGCTATCAGCACTTGCAGCGCTGCAGGTGATGCATCGGCTGGAGTTCAAAAGCCCGAAGCTGATGTTACCGTGTACCGAGTGGCTGGACCTCGATCTCAATCCAGACTGTGTGTACTAGCCAGTGCTACCGCAGCTCTTCCCTACATCCAAGAGGTGCTGACTCGGGCCTTTTTATCGAACATCCTGGGTCCACTCTGTCATCGAAAGTCCATACTTCGACTTAGCGACTTTGGGCCACCTCAAGCCCGGCTCGAGGTCCAGTAAAGTAGTCTGAAGATGAACTAAGAATAAGTGACGAAGTTAGTTAAATTGTGGGGTCCCCGCATCTTCTGGGCCGAGCTCTACTTCTCAAGTCTGTAGTGGGCAAGTCTTTATGAAGCTCGTCCCCAGTTCCTTCTCGCATACGGCCAACTCGGCTACAATCCATTGAGTAAAACTTGAAACTTTGTCAATCGATCTCTTCGATTGACTTTGCGATTACTGTGCAGTCTTTTTCATTTTGATAAAAACCTTTCTCCACCATGGGTCTGATGCTCAAGAAGCCCGAGTCGGTGGCAGGCTCTGCGGCGCCTGCCATCATTGTTGGCTTGTTCGTCGCCTTTGGCGGTATCCTCTTCGGGTATGTCACTGTTGCCAGCGGACAGAGTCAAAGATGATGCTGACTGAGGTACTAGATATGATACAGGAACAATTGGTGGTATACTGGCCATGAAATACTGGCGCAGACTTTTCTCAACAGGCTACAAGAATCCTAAAGATCGTCTACCCGATATCACCGCGAGTCAATCTTCAATGATCGTTTCACTGCTATCCGCCGGAACCTTCTTCGGCTCCCTCGCCGCCGCCCCATTGGGAGACGCGATCGGTCGTAGGCTAGGACTGGTTGTATCCACCTTTGTCTTCACCTTTGGTGTCATCCTTCAGACTGCCGCGACAGCAATCCCTCTTTTCGTCGCTGGACGATTCTTCGCTGGCTTCGGTGTAGGGCTGCTATCAGCTCTGGTCCCGCTGTACCAATCGGAGACAGCACCCAAATGGATTCGTGGTGCCGTTGTGGGTTCTTATCAGCTGGCAATCACCATCGGCCTGCTGATTGCGGCCATTGTGGACAATTCGACGGGCAATCGAAACGACACTGGGTCCTATCGAATCCCGGTTGCCATTCAATTTGCCTGGGCAATCATTCTTGTCACTGGGATGCTCATTCTTCCGGAAACTCCTCGATTTCATATCAAGAAAGGACACAACGAGAAAGCGGCCAAAGCGCTCTCTCGACTTCGAAGACTTGACGTCGACCACCCTGCCCTCGTCGAGGAGCTCTCTGAAGTCCAGGCTAATCACGAGTACGAGCTCAGTGTCGGCAAAGCTAGCTATATAGATTGCTTCAAGGGCAATTTGGGGAAACGGCTTATGACCGGTTGCTTACTCCAAAGCCTTCAGCAACTCACAGGGGTAAGTTTCAGTTCCCAAACTTTGACCTCTTTGCAGCTTAGTAGTTAACGTAACTCAGGTTAATTTTATCTTTTACTATGGAACATCTTTCTTCGCTACTCAGGGCATTCTCAATCCCTTCCTCGACACAGTGATCTGCAACACTGTCAACGTTGCTTCAACGTTCCCCGGCTTGTACCTGGTCGAGAAATGGGGCCGACGCCCCCTCCTACTAATGGGTGCTATCGGCATGTTCGTTTGCCAATACATCGTCGCCATTGTAGGGACTGTTGACGGGGGTAATATAGCTGCTAACAAGGCTTGTCTCGCCTTCGTTTGCCTCTATATCTATTTCTTTGCCTCGACGTGGGGCCCAATCGCGTGGGTCGTCACTGGTGAGATTTTCCCTCTTAAAGCACGAGCCAAATGTCTATCAATGACGACTGCATCGAATTGGCTGCTCAATTGGGCAATCGCCTATGCTACACCGTACATGGTCAACTCGGGGCCAGGTAATGCCAATCTGGGATTCAAGGTGTTCTTCATCTGGGGAGGTTTCTGTCTCATCTGTGCGTTCTTCGTCTGGGGCTTGATCTACGAGACAAAAGGCCTCTCGTTGGAGCAAGTCGACGAATTGTATGCCAAGGTCCCCCATGCTTGGCAATCCGTTGGATTCGTGCCTTCAGTCTCGTTTCAAGAGGTGCAGGACTTGGGTGTAGATGCCCGAAGGCAGTCTCTGGCAGACATGGAGGTGGGCGCCGGGCGCAAAAATTCGGTCGCATATGTTGAATCAACCGATTATCACGAGAAGCCAGAGGTATAGGACGCCTACAAGTAACGTCATCCTTCCCGTTCAGTGAAGACTCTGCACGCCGGCGAGCGCCGCAGTGACCTTGGTGGAGTCTACTGAGCCTTCTGGCTCTACGCGTTGTCGGTAAGAGGATGAGCATTCTCATCATTGCTGGTAGGTTCGGGGAGGTGATCTTTGATCTATATATGTATATACTATATATTCATCCAAAGTACCTATATGACCTGCCCTGCTGTTGTGCAATTCGATGCGGAGTCCATCGGTAGCAGATGTCCAAGATCGACGGGCGGAAGCGGGGAAATGCAGGATCAGCTGCAGAGCCCGTGGGTCTTCTTGCGAAGATAACCTCTTGTCGCCTCTCGAGATTGCCTTGCTTCATGGGATCAGTCTTTCTACCGCGTATACTATTACATGCCAAGCACACTATTAATTAGCGTGCCAAGATTAAGCTCGACTAACCTAATATAGCTAGTAAAGAAGAGGTTCATGGCGATAGAAAGCCTGATCGCTAAATATTTTTTTTAGTACTCTCGATTCCCACTTGCACATTTAGAACAAGCCGACCTTTTAAATTTCTACGCAACATCACGCACTCAATGTATATATATATACTGCATCTCGTCGCGAGTCCTATATAATAGCTAGCGACGAACGTAGAGATAATTTACATAAGTACTTTGTAATGTGATTGCTTAGTACACCAAAAAAAAGTTGACAAAATTGAGACGTACAGTATTGAATGAATCGAACCTCAACGAATGTTTTGACATCTTAAATAATTAGTGATAACCCTCTATAGTTAGAGATATAAAGGAAACCTAGACGGGAACGTACAAATTGTGTAATAATCAACAAAGAGAAGAATAGAGATATCCTCAATTATGTCTAACAAGCTAGTATGACAACATTAAGAGAAAGTAGCATGTCTCGTCGCCTAAATGTAATATTCTCTCGCGACGAGATATGTTTGCACAGAAATAAAACAGTGTTGTTGTCGCTGTACAAGCAAGCAAGAAAGCAAGCAAGCAATTAAACAAGCAAGCAATTAAACAAGCAGGCAGTTAAACAAGCAGGCAATTAAACAAGCAAGCAGTTAAACAAGCAAACAGTTAAACAAGCAGATAGGCAAGCAGACAGACAAGCAAGCAAGCAAGCAAGCAGGCAGGCAAGCAGGCAAGCAGGCAAGCAGACAAGCAGGCAAGTAGGAGAGAAGTCAATAATCAGGAGATATCTCTTACCTTGCTAACAATATAGAGTGACAACATTGAGAGAAACATACATATCCCAAATCATACGTAATGTAAACAAAGAGGCGATTGCGCTCGTCGCAAGCAAAGTGAGAATCAACAGGGATTAACACGCCTTCCGCGATCAGGCTCGCATTCGCGAATCATGAAAGAACGCTAAAACGTTATGTTCTTGGCATTACCTGCTTGGCACGTTATGTAACAACACTTGTGAGCGGTCCTGCGACCTGATCCCATGAAGCAAGAGATTGCCCGGCCTTGAGCCTCTCCTTCCTTCTTGAACTATCGCTATATAAGCCGTGTGGACAGCCAGCGCATTGGAAATGTTCCAGGATACCTTACGGGGCTCGACATCAAAAGTCCTGGCATGTAGGGGGTAGATCAGGGGTATGTTCGCAGGCCTCTTGGCGAGAGGGGGGTATATATCAATTATACTGGCCAATTTCTATGGCAATCGCTAATAAAGACCTCTTTCTTACAAAATTGAGTAGAAAAATTGACCCGAATATAGATATTCTTTGCATCTCTCCTATTCTTTGATCACTGCGCAGCATGTATCTCGATTGAGGCCTGATTGCGCAACGTACTAGGTATCTTCGATATATATTTAACCCTAACCCTAATACCAAGCAGGGGGTACATTTCTAGCGCGATGGTTTTCGCGCTAGCCAGGACTTTTGATGTCGAGCCCCGTAGAATAGAAGGTTCGCTCCTTTACCTGGTATTCGGGAGCCGGTCCAAACCATCGGACTTGACGAATAGCTCGATGATTGTGGAGCTTGGCGTTGCAACAAATTACATAAGTCGAAATGACTTGTCCGCCAGTCACCTTCCGACCGCTTATCTGCCCAAAGTTGCTCGGTACCTTATCATACCGCAAGACTAGAGCTAAGATCCTATCAAACGACGGTGCACCTGGTCCGTGAGCCAGATGCACTTCTCCCCTGTAGAGAACCACCACGCGACCTGGCACAAGCGAGCAAAAAGTTACGTCTTGGAAACCCTCACTTGACAAAGCAAATATGCCTTCCACCGTGCCTGCAACGCTGCTTGACTCAGTATGTATATCGCTGCCTGCGGTCGCTGCCAAGGTCTTTCTCAACCCACTCGTGGCAGCGTTCAACGAAAGCGACCTCCATTGGGCGCCACATTGGGATCTGCACGATAATCTTCGGCAGCATCAACACATATTGTAGGCGTGCCTGGGTAGGAGTTGGATCAATTCAATGACTGCCAGGACCATAGACTATCTCCTCCTTCTTCAATCCTTAGCTGGCTCTCCAAGTGCGTGATCATTGAATCTTGTCTCGAAGTGCCATCCAGACTTCGTCCTCAGTCAAGAAGTTTAGGTATGCCTCATCGTGCTCTCATATTCGATTGGCAAGTGCCTATTCTAGACCAGTTTCGACTGGACCCTTTAGGCAGATGATATGCTTCTGGGCATCACGGTGACTCGTATATTGAGCTGACATGGTTTCATAGCCTCTTTCACAAGTGAATAAACGGCTTGGTCCTTTTGGAGTACTCTGCATTACGAAGTCCATTCTCTACCACTATGGCAACCGCTATTGTTTCCCAGCCGCCTCTGTTACCGGCAACGATGCCAACCACGAGTGCAGCTCGATCCACCCAAGGACCGACTGAAGGCTTTTCTGGTAAAGCTAAGGCAACAGCAACTGGCAAAGAAAACAAGGTTGCTCGAGGCCGGAGAGAGCGTCCTTGCGATGCTTGTCGGAGAAGGAAGAGCAAATGCGTTGCTACGGATGGCCAGAATAACTGCGCGGCATGTGGTCTCCACGGACAAGATTGTACTTATCTAGAGGATCCCCAGCCGAGAAAGCGGAGACTCGATACCGAGGGTAAGGAGACCGATTCGGCAAAGAGGAGATCAATATCTGGACCGTGAGTTGCATGCTACCTTTCCGTGAACTCGACTGACCTGCAATTTCAGAGCTACAGTGCCTGAGCCACCATCTAAAAGCACTGTGAAGGAGATGCCTTTTGTCAAGACTGAGAGTGACCGCTCGAGTGAATCCACAAGTGGATCAAGATCACCTACTGAAAGCTCCATCTCACGCTCTCAGCACTTTGGAACTCACATTGGATATACTACCGAGCTTGAGCCATTACTTTTCGATCTCTCCGCAGACTGCACGACTACCATTAAAGGCGCAAGCTATCAGAAGCCTGATGATCGTAATGCGTTCCTTATACCCAGGCCCGGAGGATCCCGTGACGGAAACGATGGAAGCATCTTGCGGCAAATACATACGGTTGTCGGCTCCAATGCTCCCAATTTACTTAAAATCTTTGGCAACACCATTAATCGCAGCCTCCCGATTATTCAAGATGACTTTTTCGACTTCCATGGGGGCACTTTACAGTCCGACATGGATCCTGCCTTACTGGCGGCAATATATACGCTTTCTGCAACCTCACCGATATGCAACGCCAGGTTGAGCCGAGAGGATGTTGACAGACTAGAAGAGATAGCCTTTCGATCGTTCGGTATGGCACTGCCGAGTCCTACCCTATCAGTATTGCAGGCCGGTATTCTTTTGATGCAAAGACCCAACGTTGACTCCAAGACGCTCAACACCCAGTTAGTCGGTATTGTATATGAGCTGGGCCTTCATCTAGATTGCTCCTCATGGTCACTATCACAAGATGAGATGTCAATGAGAAAGCGACTGGGTTGGGCCGTGTACATGCAAGACAAATGGTGCTCTCTAATCCACGGTCGGCCATCCTTAATATCAAAAGATCACTGGGCTGTGCCACCGTTGGCGGAAGAAGACTTTGCGGACGTCGGAAACCTGGACGAGGTCACTGCGCAAGAGGTCCGCCGTGGCAGAGAATTGTTCTGCCAGATGGCCGCACTTACCAAGATCCTCTCAACCATTCTAGAAACTTTCTACACGCTCAGATCAATGCAGGAGGTAGATATTGCCAGGCAGAAAGGCACGCTATTGATCCTCGAAAAGGCAAAGCCGGTCCAAATAAAGCTCAAGGAGTGGTTTACACAATTGCCGAGGAGTCTGAAGATGGATGAGAACATGACGGGGAAGCCATCTTCGACCGGTTATTTACATCTCGCATACTTCGCAACGGAGATCACTTTACATCGATGCATCATACGCTCGCTCACCTCAAACAACACTGATCCGTATCTCTCACATGTGTGCCGTTCCGCAGCCAAGACCCGCCTCATTTCCGCTATGGACTTTGTCAACCGGCTTCGCCCAGAACATCTCAGCTCTTTCTGGTACTTCCCCTCGAAAGTCAACTTTGCCCTCATTGCCACGTTTGGCAGCCTACTGCTTGCAACAGCGCCTTCTCAAGAAGAAACTGACTTCTACCAAACCCGGCTGTCAGAATATCGATGGACATTGTCTGTAAGTAGCAAAAGCGCAGGTTTTCTCGCTTTCGCGGTGGACTCTCTCGATTCCTCATGTGACCTTCTCCGAGGCCTTCCATCAAAACCTTCGTCGAGTGAGCTAAGCTCACAGCAGCCAGCGATCTTGAGACCATCGCAGGGATTATCTCCACCTCAGGATGAAACCATGGCTGATGCGCCACCTATGCGTCTTGGACAGCTATCTCAAGTTGACGACGTAATGCCTACCGAAGGAACCAATTCGGGGCTCATCTCTCCATCGACGTCAAATTCAAGTGATTCGGCAACATACGAGGCGTATGCGGGTGCTTTCGACCATCCTAACAGAGGGTCTCTCGTGGCTGGCTTGTGGAGCAGTCACCCATCATAGGAAATGGGGTTTGGGTAACAATCATTGCCTTTTGCATTTCGATTGTACTATACCTCTTCTGTTAAAAGATTTACAGTTTCGCCTTCTTGATCTCATCATCCTAAAGTATTCCTGCAGCCTTGAGGGAACGGCACTAATTTTCGATTTGAGAGATGGATTTCCATTTGCTAAAGTTGTCCCAATCCCCTCACTTGGGCCCACTCGGGAAATTGTGACCTCATTCGGGGAACGGCCATCTCACTGTGGAATCTCACTATTTATCCCTACTCCTGCACCTATGACAGTTATTCCACGGCGACTTCTGCTTGGAGTACGCTTCCTTTCCTTTCCCAAATACCACCAACTCCTTCAACTTCTACGTCTTTCCTGATCAAAGTCTAGTGTATCCCATGTACCTCTATACTCTATAATAAGCTCGAAGCACATACTACGGTCTGTTATTCAATGCGTACTGTGTCCGAATCAAAACCTCATACAACTTTACGCCTTGATAGAACCGGCCAGACGTCCACATTGTGCTATCACACTCGGCGCCGAGCAAAACCTCCTCAATGACATCGTTCGTAGGTACTGTATCCTATGCGCTGACATGGTGCCCTTGTCAAGAGTTCTTCGAGTCACTTCATCCGTCGTTCAAACCCTGTTTAGGGCCAAACCATGACGCAAGTACAATGTTTAAACGGTTTGCCTTTCTACCTGTGGCTCTTCACAGTGGGATGACCTATCGTCATTTCACCAAGAACTTTCCTTATGACGGCATCAAGGAAAGGTACACCATTCCTTGCAAGTGCAAGGGATACTCCTAAAGCGATATCTGCATCTCAAAGGTATCAATTCGAAACTGCTCGTATTGTCGATCCTCTTCTATGAGCACTCGGCTTCGTTCTCAGGCGAGGTCCTAGGCTTCTTGATCACGCCAGAGAACGCGGAGATGCACTCTCTGATCAGCAACAACCCAAAAAAGATGGGGAAAGCAGGTTCACGAAAACTCCTACGGCCGTGCACTTAGTAAGTTCACAAGCTTCCCAGATTGCCCATCTTGGGAAAGAAGCTTGCGATGGAGTCTCATGCTGGCGTGGATATGACATAAGGGTAGAGTCTCGACGTACGATCCGTAACCGACCCAACGAGCCCCAAAGCCGCACCAGAGATACTTAAACCGAATACCAGCGGTGAGAAACCACCAGAGATTACGAGCACGCCCAGTCTGACCGAATGGCCTCAGAATAGGTCCCGACTCGATGCACATTGTGTTGGAAGCATGAACGATACATCAAGAAAGAAAAACGCTATCGCACCGCTCCGTTCATCAACGATTGATGTGGTCTGGTTTGTTCCAAGAGTCGTCGAGCATTCCACGAAGCGTAGAACATGGCCTTCTGTATGTTCTGTGAGGCGGGAATCAACAACTCACCCGACTCCGCTGTGCCCCCGTCTTGGAGGGCACATTGAAGTAAATATCTCGAACATCTGGTGGGGCAATTGGTTCTCTGCGAACCGAACCTTGTTCGGACTCCTCGGCCTCATTCACGGCGGTCGGCCACGGCTCCTCTGCGTGCCACCCCTCGACTTTTCAGAGCTGCATCTAACGCTCAGACTCGATGTCTTGTCTATTTGTTGATTCATCCTCAAACCCACCCAATTCCAGTAACAGAGCTCTAACGCTTCCACGTTCTACTTGCTCGTCCAGCAGTAACCTTTTCTATACCTGTGTCCTTGCACACTCACAACGACTCCATCCACTCCTGTACTGTTCTAAGCTGCACCCAACGCTGGCAAAATAAGCTGCGAAAGTCTTATACTATCTTATACGGTGATCATATGGGGTGTTCGCGCTAGTAATGTTGCAAATTTGGCTCATGTATTCCACGGTCACAACTAATACATTGAGCGCTGCTTGGGCGAAGGTACGATGGCATCCAAGGCAGTGTTTACCTGCCGGCCCTTCTGACTTGCTTCCTGGACTCCTCCTAGTATGCTACGTTTGTTCGGGCCTCTGGGACGCTCTGTACGCAATTCGCGACCGTTCTACAAGGAGGTCAGAAGGAGGCGCCATACTGCGATCATGTAGCATATCCAGCTCAACAGTCAGCCTCGCTTGGTTCAGTCTCGATGTCGGGTTCATCATAGCTGCTGAATGAACAACGTCACGATCACACGGGCAAGATATCTGCACATCACGCTTTGAGATCTATTGACATTGACAGATAATCCGAGATTCTTCAACTAATTCAAGCAGCAAGACCTTGAGACGTAAGTCGCAATTATGGCCGTCAAACCGGATCAAAACAATACTTGCAGGCTCTGTCCGATTACTATGAATCCTACAACGTCGATTCCATCGTGCGTTCTACCTTTTTGAAGGATGAATACGAGTTCATGGACGCGACCGAAGGCGAACATCTTCTTCTCCAACTGAAGCTTGAGAATAGCCAGAGTCGATGCAATAATTGCGGTTCAGCCGAACATAATGCGTTGAGCTGTGACAAACCTCATCGAACGAAATGCAAGATCTGCAAGGATTTCAATCACTCCAAGGAAGATTGTTCATTCGCGACATGCAGGCGATGCGGTATAGGGCATCAGTCCTTGATATACCGGCCCCTTTGCAAACTTTTGCAGATAGGCAGTGCCTGGTGGACGAACACCCCCACTGCTCAATTGCGTTACTTCAATAGCTAACAAATCAACTGAAAACATGGGGTAGGAATGTATCTCAAGAATGACAGATGGAGATATGCCTGAGTCCCATATTGAACTGAGAACACGAGGCGAATAAGCAATCTATTTTCTTCGCTAACACTTACTAGTCACTACGACACCATGGAGAAGGTAGCACGAAAACTGTCAAGTTCTGTGGGACTCATTCACAGTTCTATTTCGTGGACTTCAGCGATTCGACGGAGCAGCTTGAAAGGGTAATGCAACGCTCGGAGGCACCTTCAAGCACAAAAGTGGTTGGGCAACCCATGTGATTGTGTTCGAGCCAAGAAAGCGGTCTTGAAATACTGGATGGTGAAGTCTGTCAAGCTTGGATCTAAGTGCAAGAACGCCCGTACGCGTGACACGTCCCTGGCATCTGAGAATTATGTGGTATCATAAGTTACATTTTCGTGCATTCGCGACGACTCTCGCTGGAGCCACAAAACATCCATGGCTCCACAAGATGAGAACGCAAGAACCCTCGGAAAATCATGGGTCACTTAAATGCCGATCACATCGCTCCGAGTCACAGTCATGCAATCATATGTAGGAGTGAGAGAACATTGTTACATTGAGATGTCCCGACTCCACAACGCCCCCAAATCGCTGCAACCTGACCTCAACTTATGCAGCGCAATGAACGGCACAAAAGCGACAAAAATCGTCTCATCTTTTCAATCATACCATACGTGATATGGCTGCTCGCTCAGCAGCTACAGGTCCATTGACTCCAGATGAATGGCTTAACGTTGAGATGATAGTGACCTACTGATCAGACCGAGAGAAAATCGAGAACTGCTTCCCCATACGTCCTGGAGCTTATGGTTTCCATTTACCATACGATGTTGCAAATCGAGTGACGTTTGGTAAGATCTGGCGGACGCAATGAACTTGCTCAGAAGAAGATTTTCAGGGATTGTGCTGATACAAAGATTAGCAAGCACTACTTGAGAACGGAGTAGTACCGGCACTTGTTGTCTTATGTGATGTCTATCTACACAGCAATCCCATCGAAGAGCAAGAGAAGGGAAAAGCGGAGATCCTGCAGGCAATGAACACAGCAAAGCACGCCCAGGCGAAGAGCATTCCAAAACGCTGACCAGCATGGCCAATCTGGCCACGACATATTGGAATCAAGGACGTTGGAAGGAAGCTGAGGAGCTGAACATAGGAGTGATGAAGATCAGAAAGAGAGTGCTAGACGAGGAGCATCCTCACACGTTGATTATCATGGCCAATCTGGCCTCGACATATTGGAACCAAGGACGTTGGAAGGAAGCTGAGGAGCTGGAGATAAGAGTGATGGAGACAAACAAGAGGGTGCTCAAGGTAGATCGTGTGGGAGAAATTTCAAGTCGAATTCTTAGAATAGTATTAGATGGGAACGAGTGCAGGATCGCTCGCAACTCTACTCACCCTTAACCAAAGGAATCGCCTCAGAAACAGGAATTGTAAGTCTCGGCTCACGAAGTGAAGTTAATCCGGAGGGCACGGTCAAACATCGCAGCAGCGCAAACGAATGGCCTTACGATACCACGGTTTAAGGTATCGATGAAGCGTCCCAGCAACAAGCATAAGGGTTTTGACAGCAAGCTCGAGGACACTTTCGAGGCTCTCGTTGCAGATCAAGCTTGGAGCAAGCAGTAGCCAGACTGCTGGCATAAGTGCAATGAGAATGTTCCGCGGAACGATTCCTGAAGGCAGTCGAGAGCATCAAGAATCGGAGAGTGAGAACGCGAAATGAACAAGCAGATGAAAGGTCAGATTGATATTCTGATGAACTCCTCCAGAAATGTCTTCACCAACGCACAGTACGCTTCTCTTCCTGCGGCAGGGAGCCTTCATCGTTCTACGTCGGTCTCCTCGAAGCTTTCAAATGTACATCCTATGGAGAATAGCGCCACTCCCAAATAGATTCGGGCCCCGGACTGGGGCTGAAAAAGCGCTCTGCCAAAGTCCAGGCTGAGACGAAGCCTGTCGACCCCGAATTGAGACTCAACATAGATGACATGGAAAAGACTGCAACCAAGGATGCTTGAGTCTATAATCTATATAGTCTTATCATGAACTAAACGCGCGAGCTAGACAAACAGAAGAACGATGAAGTATGAAAATTAGCCGTGCAAGACGCGATCAAAATTCTTAGCAGAGATATTATAGACGATATTGAGCGCCGCGTCACAATATTCATATCTTGTAGGTTAGAACAAGATGCGGCGGCGCGCAAAGATCTCTCCAGCAAGATTGTACCAGCTACCATACAAAAGCCAGTCTGTACCTCCAAAAGTTTCGAGCGTTCTACAAAGACTACGAGACTTGTCGGGCTCAAGTGCAATGCCGATTTGGCCGCCTACGTGAACAGCTTAGACAAGAAGACAGAAAGCTCTGTATATGAGCAATATATTAAATCAGCTACCACGCAACGCACGGGATCTTCGATTTCGCCAGAGCTTGGAAGGCCTGACTACCAATCTGATCTTCCTCATTCGGTTGAGCAGGGACCCCGACCGGGCCTGCAAAAATCGTCACAGTCCCAGCGACCCGCTTACAGCAGAGATCCATCCCGGCATCTTCACGGAGATCCTACCCGAGGGGGCCTTGCGGAATGGAGGTGAAGGCAATTGTGAGAAACGGAAGTCGATCTAAGTTGCATTGGACTGGTTTTCAGGAAATCGGATGCCTTGGAATAAGGGATCGGCTGGGATTTCTGACTCGACGATCATGCCTTCATCGTAGAAGTTCGCTTCCTTTGCTGAGCCTCTACAGATGGCCCGGTGATGCACATCTTGAACTACCCACCTATGCGTAAAAACCCGGGTTCGTTCGATTGGGAGAACTATAGCATGACCTGGCCATAATAAAGACAGAAACGAATCCACGAGCCAAGCGGCTCAAGAAAGCTCCATTGGAAAGAAAGAGAAGCAGACGAAGCAACTCTACGTAGGCGCACATGATACGTGATTTCTCTCAATACCTTTGTGCTGTCCGCATATTGATAGTGATCGTATCTCTTTAGTCGCCGTCAACGACGCAATAATGACCCTAGAATACATGATCGCAATCGCATTCGACGAGGAGTTCATCTCGACTACAAGAGAAGTCAGAGCCGTACGCACCGTATCGTGAGAGACGTCCACGGTGATGACTCGACGACAGCTTGCCGGTATTTCGAGGAACTCGAGATCTTGCGTCCAGCGCGTTCCTTGCTTTATGAGATCGACTCCCACTCAAGAACGATTCCGGAACTGGGCAGACCTCGATGCCACGTACTCACAGCCGAAGAAACTAGGTCTGACTCCCATGTTCCATCAAATACTGTCTTTCTAGCCTGACCGACCGTAATGGCCTCTATCCTGGCTGGGAAGACTGTCATTCTTATACTCCACGGACTGGACGGAGGAAGCTCAGATTTGAGCGTTTGGCAAGAGCTGGCGGACTGCTTGAAGGTCAAGATTCTACTGGCCATCGTGGAGTTTTTCAAACGTCTTAGCCAGGATCTCGTGACGAACACTACGCTGGGACAAGTGAATTCCTTGCTGGGAGACAAAGCCGTTCAGACGACGCAACACTACAATTTCATACCCCCCCGCCATTCTGATGGACTAGATCAGATTCCGATCGAAAAGTCCAAATATCAAAAGCAAGGTGTTACTGCTATTGCTGAGTTTATTACGAAAGGCTTATAGTGCTTAAAGCTATGAACACGCGGACAATGAGGCCGAATGCACTCAATTACCCGTTGCAGAACTACAGACCGACGAAAGAGAACGTGGAACTACTTACTCCTTCAACGCCTTTAGCTGCAAATCACTCCTCGGGTGATGTCTATGATGAGATCGCACCAGAGCTATCATACCTATATACATCTATATTCTATACTCGTATTGGCGAAGGTGGGAAGGAATGAGTTAGGAAAGTCAATCAAGGTGACTATGTCGCCACCCAGCGTCAACGAGCACACATGTGGGTTCTCGGATGCTCGGATCACAATACTCAACTACCTCCAGAGGGATGCCCATGGGCTTAGACCTACCAACAGTTACAATTTTCTGGTTGACTAGTATCTGTCAGTGTCTTCTACCGTACCCACTGGCTCTGATAACATATGATTAGAAGAGGAAACCTACCACGAAGGTCTTAGCAGAGAAGCACCCCGACCTTACGCAGCATGTTGCCAATGAAAGATCTTTGTCGGATGACCAGCTAACAGCGTTGGGACAGAAGCCTATGTCGAAAAAAGTCGCTGTAGCAACCCACTACGTGTGGTCATGGAAGGGATATCTCAGCGCCCCTTTTATCTGGGAGATTTGAAGGCTAGTGAGAGAGATTGTTTGTGGCCAGACAAGATTTTGAAACCCTTCCTGGAGAAGAGGGACGTTGCTTCGAAACTCAAGCGTCCATTGATTTTAATTTCCTTTTTCATTTCTTCCATGGTTCATCGTTTGAAAGCAGATCAAGCTCGACGAACCCTATTAGCCGGGGTGGCCAAGCACTTTATCAAGGTCCTTGGGAAAATGATCACAGGAATTGAAGCAGAACATCAAGAGACTTGTTGCTTCGAAGGGAGAGTCCGCAAAGACAATACTCTCAAAGAACAGCGTCGTCCCGCTCAGGTTAATGTGTTACAATTTCCAAAAGAAGGGCCATTTCGCCAAAGAGTGGCCCAATCCAGAGAAAGTGAAAGGCAAGGGCAAAGAATCCACTCAGGCCACATGAGAAAGGACTGCCCCAATCATATCTATAGGAAATGTCATCAAATTGGTCACAATGCCTCTGAAGGCACCGCACCACCAGTTCCCGAACGACGTCCGGCACGTAATCGGCCTAAGGGATCGCAGCGTCTAAAGAAAATGCTTCCACCGACGCAACTGATCCAACGTCATTATCGAGCAAGGGCAACGGAGATTGGATGGCCATCCATGGTGTACCAATCCCTCTCCAGATATGCCATGTACACATGGTTATCTGTCGGGACTGTGAAGCTCCACGAGCAAAATGCTTGCTGCAAATACCTCATCCAGAAGAGGCGGTCTATCGAGAGCGCCAATATCGCGTGCTCTATGGTGCGTACAAACGTGCTGCTTGGAGAGAAATATATCTTGTTAAGACGACCCTTTCGTTATCAGCGACGCTCTCGACGAGCGCAAAAAGAATAATTCAGAGTTAGTGTAATTTTCTTCTTCACACTTCTCTTACCTTTCTCCCCCTATACCTATCTATATAATGATGAACGCTGCAAGTTCAGAATGAAAAGTGGAAAGCTACATCGAAAGGACAAGCAAGGTACGAGAGCATCTAAAACAGCTGACAAATCCGGCAAGCGAAGAGAAAGAAAGAGGATGCGAGAAGTCGGCAAGACAATCGATGAGCTGTCACAATTTGCCGAAAGGAAGCTATACTCCGAAGTGATACAACTTTCGATCAAGTCTGACCATACTCCTGATTGGTACCGCGCACATGGCATTCCTGTTCGGAAGTGATGTCGAAACATTGGAAAGCTGCTACACGAACATAAAGTGGGCTCTGGACAGATCGCGTATGGGGATGTACAAGCTACTGTCTAGATATCACCATCAGATTCACCGCAATGGAGCAAAGACACACGGGGCTGAGGGTGGCTGCAGCCACTTTTGAGCTTACATGCACAACCACAGTAGATGTACGAAGGGACACGAGAGAGAGCCAGCGATTGCCTACCAGCCAGAGGTGGGTGACGCGGATGACCATCGTGGTGTGAATAACCGGTCTGGGTGTCAATCGAGCAAGCTGCGCTTTTCGAGGTACTAGTCAGTGGGCTTCGGTCTCCGTCCAAAACACCCTCACGGCGTTCCTCTGAGGAGCGGTCGGTCAAGCATCGAGCTTGCTTGCTGACGTCGTGGCCAGTATCGTCCGACTCGGCAGATACATTGGGGTTTCTTGCATGCTTCAAGAAAGACACCGATGCTGAAGATCATGAAGGGTAGCTTAGCAGGCAGCCGTGGAAGAAAGATACCGAGGATACTGCTGAAGAAATCATGTGGAAAGAGGACGAAGTCGACGAAGCCGATGTCAATGCTGGGTTGGTTTCTTAGTTCACGTTTAACGGATCTTGTCCAAGCCTTGAATGCAGTGGAACGACCGTTGGGCGCCTCGAAGACCAGCTCCAGACGGAAGCTACGAAGTCATCCCGAACTCATGCAATCCTATCAGCGAGCAACCTGCACTCGTCGGACGAGCAATATCCGCATGCCCAGGGCTATATGCTCCAACAAAAGAGGTGCTGTTCACAAACTCACAACACGACTAACTGTCGACAAAGGGCACCCTTCCTTCTGCCTGACGATATCTACGAGCATTCCTTTGACGAGTTACTCGCACGCGCTACGGATTGGAGCCTGCAAAAGGGAACCACGGTCTCTGGACTGTGGTCGGAGTACATCGCCAGCCAGGATGAGACCGCGCAGCAGGAAGGCTCGTTGATACCAGTCTCCTCGTCCCCTTTGGCGGAAATCGAGCTGCTGGTCTTCCGAGGCAGCACCGAGAGGCTCCTCGCTTTACCGCCGCCTCCTGAAGGAGGACTGAGACTTGACGCTACTTGGCGACGACGGGTTGAGGACCAACAAATGGGCATGAGAAAGGGGATCCAGTGGTCAGACAAAAAGTGCGCTACCCACACCATGATTGAGCTGGCCCGTGTGCTCAAGGCATATCAAACCGAGGTGGACCAGATACCCCTGCGGGATCGCCAACATCTGGGTACCATGTCTAAGATGTTACAGGAGCTAATGGCAAAAAAATGGGCGAACCTAGCGCAGAAGGAGATCCGAATGCTCGTGGCACCGCTTGAGGAGAAAATGAGAAAGATCATGATCAAGAGTAAGGGATTAGCAGCCTACGCCGAGTTGGAGAGGGATCTGCCAATACTGGAGGTCCTTGAGATCGGTCCGGAGTCATTGAGACAGGTCTCCTTCACGACCTTAGATGTAGTGCGTGTCAAAATATCGAAATTTGGGATGTTCGCTTTTACCACTCGTTCTGTACGTCGTCAGCTCTATAAGAAACCGCGAGTGCAGAGCCTGGATCACTGCACCTCTGCACTACGATATAGAGCGCATGGCAAATCTGTGTCGGGGTCGACACCGGAAATATAAAAACTCCATGTTGCCAGCATGGCAACTGCGCATTGGAGATTGCTGCGGACCATCAGTTTTTGGGCAAAGAGCTGGACCTTGAAAACGAACAGTAGATGTCGTCTACCCCCCCTTCCTACATTGCTGGAGGAGCCTCTTTTCAACGTTAGCACAAACGTTATACTAATATCACTTCACTATAATCTATAAAGGCCATAATTTGAGTCCTTACATAAAAACAATTATTGAAGTCGAGCCTTGGACTTTGAACATCGACAAAGTCAGAGACATGTCGTCGAAGCTCAACTTCTAGAACTCGGTGCCATTTCATCATTGCGTTCATTTTCGAAACCAAAATTTCCCAATCCTCGCCAAACCCAGTACCTGAAAGACAATCCCAAAGGCTTTGTCGACACAAGCGAATTCATCAACTTTTCGAATGCGTCTCGAATCTTCAACGAGAAGTTCCAAGTTCTCCTCAAAAAACTTCCACGCATTGCCCAGCCTCGCCTCCCCCTCGTCTTCTATTCTTCGCAGTCAGAACTTTAAAGCACCTACTATACCATCTCAATCTTCCCAATGCAATACCGCACGAATTCCCCGACCTCGACCCGTGGTCAGAGGCCGGGTTCATCGAGCTCGGTGCCCAACCTGACGAGTCCCCCACAATGTTTGAAAGGAGAGTCATATATATACTATGGAAAACCAGTGTAAGTGGGGTGAGGCGAGTAGTAAGTTTAAGGCGTTTGAGAGGAAGGGGCCGCTCATTCCACAAGTCCAGTGCGTTGAGGTGGTTAAACCTTGATGTCTTAGACAGCTACTTTACCTGGGGGAACGGTGGTCTCGAACAACGGACAGTGACTAGCTGTACCATGCTTGTAGCATACACCACACCCCAAAGGCAGAGAACTTGGAGCGTGGCTATCGTAAGCTTTATAGTAGTTATAAGGTACATAATGGGCAGTCCTCGAGATTGCATACATGCTCCACCGCAAGAAATTTGAAGGCCAGAAGCTTGTCACATCGTCATTTGAGGATGTGGCCGCAGACACTTTAGACTTTCGCATTCATGAGCAGCACGTCACCGTTGTGGAGGAAGTATGTCATAACCCCCCTCCACCTATTGTGTTGATCACTAACGGAAGATTGTAGCGAACAATGGTCGCAGCAGAAGAACGACGATGTCCCATATGTTGGAAATCTATCGACATTGGAGTCGGACTCCGCAGAGATGGCGACGATGGCATCCTGCCACAAGTAACTGTTGTGGCATGGGGGCGTGCAGATCCTGTGGGGCCTTGCACACCGCGTGAAGTGTACGAGTGTGCTTGATCTGTCAGGATGGGTGGCAAAATCTGACGGAGTGGGATATTGTGGTCCCACCGCGGGGAGGCTATATGCCTCGAGCAGTCGAATGCCGTTGGGCGCAGGGGGAAATCCAGGAAAGGTAAGCCTGAACGTAGTACTGAGTCAAGATACAAGTGAACGATAGGCTTGATGAGAATGATCGGCAATGGGTTTTGCTAGAACGGGTGGCAAGCATAAGGAGTATCGGTCCCTGAAACCAGTCATCCCTAATATTACGACGATGAAGGTGATGGAACGGCTTTCAGCGCCTGGCATTACGCGACGGCCATGTTCAGATACAGTCTGAACGGTCTAGCAAGTATTTTCTGCGTGGATCATTCTGCGTGGATCCCGGATACGAAATGTCTATGGTAGACCAAGCTTTTGCCAAGGCAGAATTGGCATGGAAGTCAGGAAATGTCTTCCCATTCCATTACGAGGTGTTGGCGCAATCAGGTATGTCTCAGACGAGTGGTTCTATATGGACGCATATCTGGACGGCCAGGATAAGGACGCGAACAGTGCTGTTGCATATATCCGCCATGAGGTCGATTTAGTGGACAACCTCGGAGCCAAGTTTCTCATGGGCATGGATATCATGGGTCCTGAGCAAGTCGTCATCAATATACCAAGTCGAAAACTACGTTCCCAAGAACGAGCCCGCCCTCGAAAGCGCGACAAACACCTGTACTCCAGAACGATGGTTCCACCTCGTCCAACGGGAAAGATCGCGCCGCGAATAAAGAACAAGCCAAACACAATTCAATCGTCGAGGTTCGGGTGTTGTTCAATCTAGAAAAGATCCATGAAGTTGACGACTTGCAGAACAATGAAGATCAAAGCGAATACTTCGAGACTCGTATTACAGAGAACGATGAGTCGGAGGAAGCGGGAGCTGCAGATCTCGAAGCCAAGTATGCGCTCCCAGCGCAGATCTGAGTTGCAGGCTAAGGTTACCATCAAATATCGCGGCAGGAAGAACAGTCCGGCCTGCGAACAATATATTAAGAAGGATTGAGTGCGCGGCGGAGGCTGTGAGCGATGTAAATACACTGAGGAAGCGGCATATGAGTGAGGCGGTCTGGCCGTTAGACCGGCAAGCAAGGAGAAAGGTGTTGAATACGATGAGCGAACTAGCTCAGCTGGCATATCTGAAAGCGCCAACACCGACAATAGCACCTCCAGATCCATTACTAGCGAAGATAGAAGGAGTCCTGGGGAGTCTGTGTCTACCTACCACAAAAGTCGAAGGGCGGCAGCTTGATTTCGGACTTCTGGCACCGAGGGTACCCCCATTACGAAGTACCCCGAACGAAATCCATTGTCGAATGCTCAAGCATCCCGAGAACAAGATCAGCATTGCCAACATGGTTATGATAGCAGGCCTGAAACTTACAAAGTTCAAAAATCAAATGATAGCTATTTGTTGGATGTTGTTCCATAAAAGAGGGGATTGCGAAGGAGGTTGGCTTGCGGACGAAATGAGACTTGGAAAAGTACGTACTGTGTTTTCGCTACGGCCGAGCTTGTCTGACTTGATCATTGACGACAGACGCGGTTCAGAGCTTGAATGCCTACCTCGAAGGCCTCCCGGATGACGATCAGATTGCATCTGTACAGGCTGCCTTATAAGGCATTTCGTACTGCTGAGTTGACATAAGAACCATACGCTGGGAACAGCTGGGCCACCATTCCTTGAAACCTCGTGGGAAAACACATTGACGAAAAGACGCTGGATCGAGGGTCGTCAAGCGTGAAATAGTGGAACCACTGCGTAAACAATGTATCGAATTGAGAACGCCAAAATAGCAATGCAATAGGAGCGCGTAAGTCAGCCATCTGGTTGGTCCTGGCAAATTTGAACTCTGTGAACAATCGAACGAGGCTGCACTCTTTGAGTGGCTAGGGTCAAAGATGTATATCCTGATGTGGCTGTCGCTGCTTGGTGCAGAGGATGTCTTCGATATTGTTTCGTTACCTGATCTAGTAAAATTGCTCTATGCTTAATGGAAATGAGCTGCTCGATGCACGCCTGCCACCTCAGCGTACTAGCATTAAGTGGGTATAAAGATCGGTAAGATTAGCGTACCCCAATCCAACGCTCTGTCCTGGATCAAGTGACGCCGTCGCCTGCGGAAAAGATATATCCCATCAATTTTAAGGTGATCGTGTAGACCCACAACCTCGTCTATCATTATCTTTGCCGTAGTGTCTCTAGATTTCGGTCAGCCATGGCTTTCCATGCCCACAAGAAGCGGAGCCCAACTCACCCGTCAAGAACTCCTCAAAGCTCAGCGTGATATAGCCATCCCGATCATCATCATACTTCTTGAACACATCCGTCATCCTCTTCAACGCAATGCAGCTTTGCACGAACAGATCAAAACTCATCGCCTCACTCCCCCTCTTCTCATATGTCCTGTACAATACTCCCACAAAGGTACTACTCAGCCGATACCCGAATGCCACCAGCGCTTTCGAATATTCATCAAATGATATGTTTCCGCTCCGATCCTCATCAAAACGATCAAACAAGCCGCGCCAAGCGGCGAGGAAGGACCACAGGCCGCAAAACTCATCGAAGTCGATGGTGCCCGTTTTGTCGGTGTCGAACATCCGGATCATCATCTTTACGGTGTGCGGGTCGAAGGAGGTCCAGTCGCCGTTAACCAGAGCAGCGCGCAACTCTTTCTCTGTCAGATGACCGGTGCCTTGCTTGTCGACAGCTTTGAAGAGGGGGAATAGTGAGGCGTCAGCCTCGCTGCGGCCACCTTGCGGTGGGGCAGGGGTTCCAGGGGGGCGAGACAGGGGTGGAGAGCGGCCATGGTGGGCTTGGGGAGGAGGGCCGAAGCCGTAGTTTGGAGGTGGTGGAGAGGATTGGCCGTGTGTGTTCGGAGGGGGTCTCGGTGATTGAGCGTAGGTTTGGGGAGGTGGTGGCGCGTGGTAATTCTGGGGCGGAATGGAGGATTGGTCATGATTGTAGTTATTATAATCGGTGGGCGGAATGGATGGGGAGCGACCTTTGATGGGCTGCTGAGATTGGAATTGCCCTTGGGATGCGAACGGTGAGGGACGGTTCTGGTACGAGTTTGGAGGCGGATTGTTGTAGCTTTGATTGTTAGAGAGGGAGGCTTGATGGGGCCGGTTTGGAAGACGCTGATTTTGTGGTGGTGGTGGTTGTTGCTGCTGCTGCGAAATGATTTGAGCTGCCTGTGACAAGCTGTCAGTCGGTCCTCGAATTGCCTTCTTCGACAAACGTACTTGCTCTGGTTCGGCGTGCCTAGAGGTGTAGGTTAGCACGCAACCGGAGTACGAGGGATTCGCGAAAGGAAGACCTACGCCGGCAGCGCATCGGGATTGTAACCACTGTTGTAAGCCATCTCTTTCACAAGTTCCAGCAATACTCATAAAGAGCGATCATGTGTGTTAGGAAGCGCTCACGGGGGTGGAGGGTATTCCAGGGTGTGGCTGAATCTGGCCAGCATTTGAAGGCTCCGAGTCAGAGTCTCAACAGCCGCCAGCTTGTTTGCTTCATCCTCGTCATTCGCCGCCTTTATCGTCTCATGCATCATGCGTCCTGATCCTCGACGTGTTAATTGCAGGAGTGATGATCAGTACAGGAGGATTGAACAAGAGTCCTGGGAGTTGCTGATGCGTTCAAGGTTGCAGGGGTCTGCCGATTGGTCTTCCTACCAATCCGCTTGACTTCGTATCTACGTTGGAGACGAATGGGTCATATTGGATGCTCATATCGTTGGGATTGAACAGCCACCGCCGTTAGTGAATCTAACAGAAGAGCGGAAGATCAATGTGGGAGATCTATCTTCCTCTGTGCTAAAGTATTCTAGACTTCGCAGGGGCCTTTGAAGGACAACGACGCAGTTGAATTGTAGCCTCATGAGCTCCGAGAGAATCATTCGATCTAGCTCCGTAGTACAGAAGCTACAGACTGGCGCAGGCTCTCCGATGCAACCACGAACGGTTTGTTTGCTGCTTGTCCAGTCGTCTTCCTTACCCTCTCCATTCACTCCCATTGCCAATCGCTCATGTCAGGCTCATTCGCACGAAGATAGTTGGTCACGCGGCCAATGCCTTCCGTATGCATTGATCACAGCGGCCCCTAGGGTACACCACTAGAAAACGGGTTCACATGATCCTGTCCTTCAGACTAGCTTCGTCTGCCATATCATTGCGAACGAGAGTCCAGTGCTCATCGAAGGACGCCTACAGGTCGACGGGTATAAGCATAATGCGTCGGAGATCGACTTTGCGGTGCCAGTATATGGTTGTTTGGTTGATACTAAGGTATCGCCAAATCCGATGAGCTTTGTTACACAGCTTACACGATGACATGCCCAGAGCGATTCCCTTGTTCCAAGGCTCTAAAGTATGCAGGTACGGTGACAATTCTATTATGGGCCTCGTATTAGTGCAACTTCAAGTAGTATTCCCAGCAAGCGCGATCAAACACAGTTGAAGGCATGCGTACTTGTTTCGACCGAATACTCCAGGTCTTTTCTTTGTACAGGGAGACGGGGAAAGACTCCCCTCTGGACTGGCAGGCCTTCATCTTGGAAAATTGATCGAGGATAATCCTTCCAACGGTCTGCATGTCCAAGGTATCTTGCATTCAAGCAGCAGGTAGCAATGCGGGTGACTGCAGGACATCGACCATGACGCGTCTGGAGATGAGCTTCAAGTGCCCGAAACGTGATTGCGAATCTGATTGGAGCTAAGGACTGGGATTGCGCTATGAATATATCGACGTCTGCTGAAGTGAGTCGGAGACTTCTTTGTGCAAATCATGCCAGTCCCCTGGTGTAAAATCTTCCAACTCTGATCCCGTCCTCGGTAATCCTAGTGTATTGTGTTAATATGAAGAAGGCGCGGCACGCTGTATATCCTAGTCACCCTCATACTTCCTTCCACTCTCATTCGTAGATCAATATTTTTACCCTATTACCTAAGTACTTGTCCTATCGCCGTCCAAGATGCACCTTCCTTTCCTACAGACGGCTTTCGTTCTCGCAGGACTTGTAGCTATCTCTACTTCATACGCAATCACCGGACCACAAGGTGGTGTTGATGCTGTCACTGGTCAGCGACCGTCACGTCAAGAAATCTCTTCTTTCCAGCATGCAGGTCCAGTATTCGATCTTTACATACTCGCATTTCAAGCATTCGCTCAGCAAGATCAAACCGAGCTGCTCTCATACTACCAAATTGCTGGTTAGCTTAGCTTGACTTCAGTATGGTTTGATGACTTACGTTGCTCGCAGGCATTCATGGACATCCATACGCTGCATGGGACGGCGTCAATGGGGCATTCCAGATGGGGTACTGTACCCACGGGTCGATCTTATTTCCCACGTGGCATCGCCCTTATCTCGCGCTCTTTGAGGTACGATGGTGCGCCTCCAAGTAATGGGACGCGATGCTAAGGAAATACAGCAAATCCTCTGGAACCATGCTCAAGAGATCGCTTCGACTTATCTGGAGCCTCGGCGCGCAGAGTATCAAGCTGCAGCCCAGACATTGCGAATGCCATATTGGGACTGGTCTATCAATCCCACAATGCCTGATGTTGTCAATCAGCCCATGATCAACATCGATGCTCCAGATGGAACCCAGAGCATCGTCAATCCTCTGTACAACTACACCTTTCACCCACAGCCTTCTGCGTCGGACTTTCCTCCTGATGAAACGGTGCGTAATTATCCGCGTACCAGTTCACTCAGTTGCTTTGCACCGTTGCCGTACGCTGTCTGGCTCGAACCTCATCTCTTGGATTGTAATATATTCTAATGTGCTCCCAGCTCGCCGCATATCATAGCACCGTCCGGTACCCTAATGCTATGGGTCAGAGCCAGCCGAGTCTTGTCAACGCACAATTGAGTACACTTGCTCCGCAGTAAGTTACGATGAGAAGGATACATCAGAAATTGGCTGAATTTCATAGATTGCGTTCGATGACCTACCAGCTGATCACGCAGGAGCCTGACTACGCCATGTTCTCGAACACAGCATACAATGATGGACGTGGTACAGACTTGTACAACAGCATAGAGAACATGCATAATGCCATTCATGCAATCGTCGGCAATGGTGGTCATATGGTATGTAATTCTGCGGACCGGTCTACAACGATCATACCTTACAATGCAGGTATTCTGACCACGGGATTGTCGACAGTCCATAATCCCCTACTCCGCCTTTGATCCTATCTTCTGGCTGCATCATGCGTAAGTTCCTTGACTGTATTCTGTGTGAGCTGGTATCTAATGGTATCTGTGTAGCAACGTCGATCGACTCTTCGCCATCTGGCAAGCCATCTACCCTAATACCTCCTACGCTGCTTCACAACCCGACGCCATCGGCACTTTCACCAATGCTCCCAGTTTCACCGAGGACTTCAATACTCGTGAGTCTCGACGCCACAGAAAACCCACTTCCTTCCCCAAGGTAACCCTCACAGCCTTAACCCCCTTCCACTCCGACGCCTCCGGAGTCCTCTACACCTCCCTCACCGCTCGCTCTACCCGCCCATTTGGATACACCTACCCCGAACTCATCGACTGGGGCATCTCCCCCTCTCAACTCGCCACCAACGCCCGCACAGCACTCAACCAGCTTTACAACCCCAAAGGCAGCCTCTCCCGCCGCCGTTCTCTCAACGCGTCCTCCACCACCACCACCCGCACCGCAAATGCCATGAGCCATCAATACTTCGTCAACATCAAAGTCAACAGCTCCGAAATCACCAAACCACTGTTCATCCACTTCTTCATCGGCACCATCCCTTCCCCACCTAGCAGCTGGAGCACAGCGCCCACTCTCGCAGGCACCTACGCGGCAATGGCTCACACGAATGGCATGGTGGTCGGGCAGGTCGCGCTCACGCATGCGCTGATGGGCGTAAGGTTTGCGGATCTGAGCCCGCAGCATGTGGTACCGTATCTGAGCACACAGCTCGGTTACCGGATCCAGAAGCTGGATGGTTGCGCGGTTGAGGTGGGGGAGGTGGAGAGTTTGAGGGTGGGTGTGGTGGGGAGGGAGGTTGAGCTGGTAGAGGGGGAGGATCGGTTTCCGAGGTATGGGCCGTTGGTGGAGTATGGGATGGCGACGAGGAGGTTGAGGGCGAGTGTGAGGAGGGGGGAGGGGGTGTAGGGCAGTGATGGGGAAAGAGGAGAGGAGAGGGGTGGTAGGGAGTTGGGGTGGGTAGTGGGAGGGGTTGGTGGATTGCTGGAAGCACGAGCTGCGAGCTACGAGATGCGCTAGGCACCATGATAATGAATATTAGGCACGAAGATAATGGACACCCCTGATCTGAGGCTATGATTGGATTGCGCCGCCTCTGTAGATTTGCCTCGAAATGGTGTACGTCAAATATCGTCGTTACGGTGCGACATGATGTTGATTTAAGGATGGAGTATTCTAGGTGCCGAAACTACGACATGACGGAATTGCGATGGACTGAACGACCAGTGAAGACCCATCGGTGAAGAGGCACATAGCTGAGGTGTTCCAAATCACTCAATCGTAATATCCATTAGGTAGAATACACTCAAATCCATCGTAGGTTTTGGCGCTCCCGAATGTGAAAAGAACCGAGGATATGCAACTTGGACGCAACGCCTCGACGATGCACCCTTTCGTGTCCGATATGAACTCCATACATGCAATGGTTTTATATGCACAGGTAAAATGAAACGCTTATGCTTTGGCATACGTAGACGACGTAATCCTCGCCTTCGTTTGTAATTTTCTTCCTTTTCGCTTGCCCTGAAGTTGGAACGGATTCAAGCTCCCACTTTCTCCGCCTCTCTTTCGGAATCTTTCATCCCGTGCTCCATGTCGCCACTTTTCCTCTTCGCTGACATCTGGCTTAATCGTTTATCCTCTTTCCTATGCCGCTCCTGCTCCTCCAAGCCCTGCTTCTGCACCTCGTGTTCTTTGCTAAGCTGATTCTTGGTGATCGCCAAACTAGCGCAGATGCCCAATGCCCCTATGGCGAGGTAGTAGTACCACATCGTCCTCAAGGCATCCGTGTACGCATTCGTAGCCACCATCCTCTGCTGCGGCGGCAGTGAGCGGACAATGCCCGTCGAGGCACCGGCACTGCCGCCGCCCAGGGCGCCGCCGAGCTGTGGGCCCAATGCGGCCACAAGCTCTTGCCGGTGCTTGGCCATGCCGTTCTGGAAGATGACGCCGCCGATGACGACGGAGATCGAGGTGGCGATGTTGCGTGTGAAGCCGAACGTTGCGGTCGCGGTGGCGATGTCGCGGGGCTGGACGAGCGACTGCAGCGCGATGAGCGGGGCTTGGAAGTTGGGGCCCACGCCAAGCCCGGCGATGATCTGGTAGACGACGAGTTTCGCCCATTCGCCGCGGTGGTTGGGAAGATCGATGTAGAGACCTAGATGATTTCGGAGTCAGTATTTCCTCTTGAAGCTAGTGGATGGAGCCATAAGGCATGTCTTCCGATCGAATGCTCGCTAGACATGTCTCAAAGCTCTTGAAACACTCGAGAGTGGGAAAAAGGTGCTCGGAGAAGATGACCTACCGAAGCCGAGGGTCAGGAAGACCATGCCGAACCAGATGGCGGGAAGGTATTGGCCAGTTTTCTTGATGAAGACACCAGTGGCGGCGGACATGAAGGAGAGGGAGAGGACAAAGGGGAACGTATAGACACCGGAGAGAATGGGAGAGGCCAGGTAGACGGACTGGAAGTAGAGGGGGAGGAAGTAGGCTCCGGCGATGAAGACGGTGCCGTGGCAGAAGCAGGAGAGGAGCGCTGCGACGTTGGAGCGGCGCTTGAAGAGGCGGAGGGGCATGACGGGGTAGCGGGCTAGTTTCCATTCGTTGACGAAGAACAGGCCGATGGTGACGAGGCCGAAGACGATGAGGCAAATAACGGTGGCGGATTTCCAGGGGTAGTTGACACCGCCGTATTCGAGGCCGAGAAGGAACATGACAGTCCCGCCAACTATTGTTATCGAACCGAGCCAGTCAATGGCTTTGAGACCTGCCAGTATTGGTGTTTTGGGCGTCTCAATGTCCAGAAAGAACATGATGATGAAAAATGCTATTCCATCAAATGGGACTTCAAAGCTTATGTTAGCAGTTGTCGTGGTGCTGCAGACCAGTGGGTGTGAGGCACTCACGATTGATGTAGAAACACCAGCGCCACGAAACCTTCTCCGTCTGCGCATTCTTTACGTCAGTATCGCCTTCTTTCCTAGACTACTGTGCAAATATAGATCGTTGGGCTGGATGAAATTACTCACAAAGACACCACCCAACACAGGACCTACAGCACTGGCAATACCCCAGACCATGCCAATTATTCCAAAATACTTGCCTCGGTCTCTGCAGCGGGCGGTCAGCGTGTACTTCAGAGGTCAATCACGTGCAATCTTGGTTCTTACCTCATGCTGAACAGGTCACTGATGCAAATGTTTGACAAGATAATCAGCCCACCTCCTCCGATACCTTGGACAACTCTTCCACTAATAAGCATCTTGACATTAATGCTCAAGGCCGATATCAGGGATCCTCCTAAGAAAATGATGTTAGCGAGCAGCAGGACTGGCTTACGACCCCATATGTCACTGAATTTGCCCCATGTAGGGGTCGATGCTGCTGCAGATAGGAGGTATGCAGAGTTGATCCATGTGTAATCTGCTTCCGAAGACCTGAAGTGTGCGGTTATGGTGGGTACTGCTGTAGAGATGATCGTCTATGCCTTTATCAACGTGCGCTCTGAACTCAAGGCATGATAATGGGTCTTACAGTGTCCAGTGCTGCAAGGAAGACCGCAATCTAGAGGCATGGTCAGCGCGAATCATACTAAAGCCAATGACACTAAGAGGCTTACACACAACGAACCCATGATCAAGACGACTTTGAGCGCGCTTCTCTGTGGCTCTTCAGGTTTCCCGTCCTTCTTCGGTTCTTCGCCAACGCCGTCCGACGAAAGGGCAGGTGACCCGGACATAGCACCATCTGTATTTTCATCATTGCTCAATTTTGCCGCATGCTCATGGTCGTCCGCGCCCGTGCCAGCCTCAGCAACAGCCTCGAGGCGAGACGCTTCTGAAGGTATTTCGGCCGTTGTCGCCATGATGGAAGCAGGTGGCTTGTCCACTGTCGCAATTACGACTCAAAGGTCTAAAGAGCAAGGCTGACTCCCCGGGACCGTTAATCTGGACTGTCACTTGGTGACGTGAGAATAAAACGATAGCGGTTCAAGTAGCTACACTTGAGTAAGACTGAATCAGATAGAAAAGTGGAGCAGGCGCCATGCTAAAGTACGTTCTTATAGGAGAATAATACGAGTTGAAGCCGACTGCAAAAAGAACGCTATAATCGAAATAGCAAGAGAAAGAACGTTGATAGGTGAACCAGAAAGATGTATCGGAAGAAACGAGAAGTCGTCGAACAATGAGACGATGGCAAAATCCGATGGCGAGACTGTTCGGTTACCGTCGCCCGCAATCTCCGTCATCGAGTCCAGATACCCGCCGCTAAAGTGCTTGTTTTCAACTGCCGATGCTTCTGCCGCGACTAGTCTCGAAGAAGATTCGGGAAAATCACAATTCGAGAGTGCTTCAGATCCTGATTCAATTGTTCATATATATGTAAGCCCTAAGCGATTTGTGTTACAAGGTCGTCCAAGTAAAGAATAAAAGGTCTTCCAGCGAGCGTGAAGGGTATCTACCATTGACAAAGCATCAAATGCCGAACGCAGGCTTCACGCAGTCTCCCACCAAGCTAACATTCCCAAATATATGACTCGAAGCAATATGACAGAAGGCCACCGACAATCGACAAGCTTTGACCGAGTTACAGGAGGGCCGTGTCCTCGCGGAAATGATCCCACTCCATGATACTGTGACGTGTTTCGGCCGAAGATCTATCATGTTTTCACCCGTTTGAAATTCGAGCCTTCTTGCGAGTCGCCCTCGGGGCTCTTCCTCTTCTTGTCGCCCTCGTCGTCCCTTAGAAAACTAGGTCCATGGCCCATGACTGGAGTCTGAAAGTTAAGGGGGCTGGGCAGCATGTTACTGTCGCCCCCAGCACGGCCGAAGCCCCATTCTGGATAGAAAGAAGACGGTGACGGAAGCAAGCCGTCAGCTACAAATCGTGAGGGTAACGCGGATATTGGTGTTTCGATATTGTTATTGGAACTGTAAGATTGGTTGTTGGTGTTTGTACTGTGACTGGGGGGATGCGGGCGAGCAAATGGATTGGGTGGACCTTGCGCGCCTGCGCTCAGCATAGCACTAGCACTGGGAGAAGGTGGAGGCAGAACCACTCCCGACGAGTGGCTTGCTTCGGTGCTTCCTTTCGCAGGTGTGTCTGCAACGGTACCGCCCGAATGTCGCGTTGACGATTCCGCCGATGCATCTCCATCGTCATCAGACTGCTCACTGGGTATCTGGACCTTGAGTCTCGGTCGCTTTGCCCCCATCGGCGCGCTGTTCGTTCGCGACGGTGGTTGAAACTCGGTCACTTGGTTGACTCGTCCTGCTGGCAGTTTTTGTGACTTGGGAGGTAGCGGAGATGGTTCGGCTGGCTTCGATATAAGTTTTGTGGAATCGGTGAACCGTCGATTTGCCTTCTGGTGTTGCACACTGGTTATGTCGACAGATTGCGATCTGTTATCCTTCTCGACCTTGATATCCTTCTTGTCGCCTACTGACCAGTGCTGTGCGAGTAGAGAACGGCTATCATCGATAGGCGTGAAAATACTTCGTGATTTTGCAGGGATCGGTTTCGGTGCGCTCAGCTGATTGTCATCTTCCGGAATTCGGTTTCTCTGGGGTGGTGACGGTACAGGCTGTAGATGTTGCTGTGGCGGTTCTTGCTGAGGGAACGCCGGTGGCATGGATTGCCGCCTCTGTTCGGGTGCGTACGGCTGCTGAGCTTGAGCATTTTGTGGGTGTCGCTGAGGCGGGCCCGTGTATTGTTGGCTCCCTGGCATTGCGTGAAACCGTTGATCTGATATTCCATGATGGGGCGCGGAGGGCATTCCCTGGGCAGCGTGTGGATTGTAGATGGATGGATTCGGCATATACGCGTAGCCATTTGGACCTTGTGGTGGTTGGCTTAGCTGCGAAGGGCCAAGGTTTGAACCTGGTCTGAGTATAGTGTTGCGAGAACTCGGCCTCGAACCGACTTGCATCTGAGCTTGAGGGGTTTGTTGACGTTGGTGGAATGGAACGCCATTCGACATGGGTGGTGAAGCAGAGGGCGCATGCCTCATGTGCACGTAACCAGCTACGTTCTGTATTTGCGACGGAAGCGTATGTTCTGACGGTACCTGATCCTCCATAGGTGGTGTCCCCATCTCGTCATCCTCATCATCGTCTAAGCCACCCCGACCGTTGAAGTCCGCCGGACCTTTGTGCTCGTGAGCGGCGCCATACTATTCTATTATCAGCTACCACTGTTACTTTGCAGGAAGAACTGAACGCACGTATTGAAAGCGGCCAATTGTCTCGTTAATGTCTCCAGATGAATACTCGTAGAGTTTCTTGTTATGACCGAAGATGATGACAGCCACGTCAACGGAACAGAGGACGGAGAGCTCGTGAGCCTTTTTGAACAGACCGCCTTTGCGCTTCAAGAATGTCCTAAAGAATAGGAAGGTCAGCGACGGAGATACATATGGAGCGTGAAGTCGTCAGATAGGAATTAGAGTCGTGATTTGGATGGCCAGAGTGGCGGCCTGCATGCCATATGCAGAGCTGGAGACGACTTACACTGAACGGTTGCGGTCGTCCTTGATCGCCTTGATCTCAATCTTACGTCGGCCCATCGCGACGGTGCAAGGGCCAGAGGTGGATGCGTGATCAGCAGGAGAGCAACCTCAGGTAGGAGGTTCACTTGAGGAGTCGACGGCTGTGTCTGTTTCAGGAAATTGGCGAAATCGAATGCAATCCGAAAGATCGAGACCGGTCTCGAGACCACAACGCAAGAACTGGAACTTCGAGAATGTGACAGAACTCGAGAACGGCCTGACATATAGGTCAATCCTGACCTCTGAACCTGCGTGTTGATATTGAAGGTTCAAGTTTCTAATAATAAAGAGGTAGGCGAAACTGCCGACGAGTTCGAGTTGGGTGGATCCCCCTTTGGCAAGATCGAGTCACGTGTCTTCCATCTCCACGAATGAACGTCGATCGATCGGCAGAAGTGCAGCAAATTGACCATTTGTCAATCCCTCGAGCCAGAAATAGATCCTTTTGTGGACTATTAGCTTGTGTTTCAGCGTTCCACAAACGTAAAGAAGCCAATCGTGAGGGCAGAAATTGACAGTAAATAGACTACTCTCGGCCAGGCTCCGTCCTTCCTCTCACAGTCTACTCTGAGCCGCATACTACTGTGTGGCGAGAACACCCCAAAGTCAGCGTGTCCCGCGGATTGACGATCATCCATATCATCAAAGGATTCTATTTCTGACAATAGTGATCCCCTTCGAGTCTGACTCTCATTCCACTTGCCCAACAGATCACGGTGTCCGAGTCATGATCTTTATACATTCTAGGACTTGTTTCGCTGCGAGTAGTCGCAATTGGCACAGGTTCTTACGTCTCAGATCAACGACTCTACGGTTTGAACGAACTAGGGGATGGAATCACCAGTAATCCATGGCTTTCATTGACAATATTGTCACAAACGACTTTACGGATGCTCTTCCCCTACAATATTATATGTCAGAGCCGAGACCCGATTTACTCTGATCATATCAGTGGTCAGAGTGTTATATGAGCAACCAAGCTTAACAACGAAGCACTACTCAAACTCTCTCAACAACTTCGTCTGTCTAGCTAAGCTCTAGCTTTTCTGAGCATCATGGCCCCAATTCTTTAGAGACTTGTAGCTTTTGCTGCTTGTGTCCTGCTTGGCTTTCTCCTCCTGCGCTAGATGGCGCTTGTTGTAGCTCACGACTTTGCGCATGTGCTGGATGTCGTCCTCGTCATACTTTTCGGGGTCCTTGTTGGGGTTCTTCTTCAGAATTTCAATGATCTTACGACCGCCATAAGTTCTCATCAACAGGATAATCACTGAGCCAGCCACAACCCCGAGCGGTTACCTTTCGTGGCCCACCGTCTCGCCAGAACCATCATCCTTGCTCCAGCCAGACGATTCCGACACCTCTTCTTTAAGCCATGTTTCCAGTTCTTCGGCTGTCATATTGACAAGCTCGTTGAATTCCCTAACCTATCATGAATAATTGTCATAATTTCTTTAGACGCTACAGCAGAGCACTCACTCGATGACAGTATTGTTGTCTTTAACCATCTTGATGGATCAAAGAGTAAATGAGGGCTCTGTAGATACACGTAGTTTGATAACTCGTATTATCTTCGATGGATCACTGAAGACGCATGTGTTGGGCTATATGATCTGGAGGTGAGCAAAGAATGACAGAGTTTATTGAATAAAGGGACAATGCAAGTACCTTAGCCATTACATCATTATTATTATCCAAGTTCAGGACCCTACCTTGTCGTGAAGTACGTACCGACGATGTGACTTCCATTATTTGGAGGGAACTCTGCTACCTTACCTACAGAATGTATAACTTAAAGTAGCTATTTACGATGGAGGCATTCGCAAAGCATCCAATTCAAAACCGCTTCGACGGCACTGTAGAGCCAGCCAGAGCGAGTTTAGGCAGAATAATTTCAAGTCACAAAGATCAAAGGACAGTGTCATGATTTTGTGCAGGAGCTGCACTGGTCGGGGTACCCAAAGTAATATCTTGTAGACGTTGAGAGCTTTCATACTTCGATTGGCAAGGGCAACATGATTGGCTTGCCCGTGTTTCACTCTGGGGCAACCGGCCCCAATTCAACGTACAACTCGTCTATTGAACTTGCAGGATGGCACTTACTCCTAGAGCATTGCAGATATCAGCAGTCGAAAGAGTGCTGCGCTGTGTGGGGGCGACAAGGTCATTTGGATGGTGAGACGCACTCTGAGACATACCAAATCTTACAGTTCTCTACGGTGCGCGCCTAGCCTGCCAAGAAATGCCACGGCCCAATATGGTGGGGTTAGCTGCATGTCACGCTAGCGACGGTTCGGGCGCGTTACCCCTGTCAGTAAATTTATTGGGATTACCCTGAACCTCCTTTAAGTGCTGTCTAAATATTTACGACTCTCTCTCCTGAGATTGAGAGCCCGCTGCTACTGCTACTTATCACAAACTTCATGTCAGTCTCTTGAGCCTTAACGATACCACGCTCATTTAGCCTCGTCATTCTCAAAATTCTGAGCTAGGACTGTCACCTTCAAAAGCCCCACAAGTGATCTTCCGTGATCTGCGCTGCATTTGCTGGCACCCGTCTTCGATATTTATATCGCCTGTTGGGCAAGTCCGGTGTGGTGATTCACTGTTTTCTGAATCGTTCAGATTGATCGTGGCGAACGCGCATTGATTGCGAAGACATCGCACCCCATCCATAATCGAGTCTGGCAAGTGCTCCAGAGAACGTCAGATCCGGAGCGCTACTGAACCCATGCCTTGGACATTCGACTAATCCTACGACCACTTTTGACTCTCTGTTGGGATCAAGATGCCATTCTTTTCAAAGGTATTCAGGAGCAAGGATGGCGGAGCCGTCAATGCGAAGACGAAGTCTAGAAAGCAATTCAACGAACCAAAGCTTGCACCAGCACCGCCGCCAAAACCGAGGTGGGATGATGCATGGTCAAGGAAAGACGTAGAACCGGAGGAGATACAGGAGCTGCTCAGAGGGTGTACCGCTGAGCTGAAATCAAGAGGTAGCAACCTCTCTCATGGCTTAAAGTCCGTCTATTTATCCACTGACTGATCTGTTCGTATCTTCAAGCCCTCGATATGCCGTTCATCCTCCTTCCTTTCCGACCTAGTTCGGATCCGAGTGCGGCGCGCACCTTCATACGTCATTTCTTTGACCCACACAAGGGCGTTCAGCTTGATCTTACCCAGGAGCTGATGTTGACGGAGCCCACGGTGAGCCGAGAGACCGTTATTAGATGAGCGAGACTAAGACTCACAGGTCCTGAGTAGTGTCATGAAGTGGTGCTGGAGTCGCCTCGCTGGAGGTGTGGTCACATGGGAGGCTTATGAGCTTTTTCGCATCGGAGAGCAAGGTACGTTACAGAAGCCGAGGCTTGACAACGAGCGCTTACACGGCTTCACAGACTCGAACATGGCCCGTCACGCTTTCGCTACCTTTATACCAATCAGTGTGGAATCCGACGCTCGGACGAAAATAATATTTGACTTCTTCGATCTCATGGCTGCTATTGCCGCCCACGGCAAGACAAACGGCATGAGTGGGAGAAAGCTGTCGAGACTAGCCGGATGGTGGGCTTTTGAACACGTTGATGCAGGCAATGGGTTCGATGGAGGATACAAGTCATGGGCGAGGTTGGTTCTGGCTCTGGCAAAGAAGAGAGATATCGCTGACTTTTCAGTGCTGCCGACGCCACAAGTCATCTGTTTTTCGCCTACCTGCGTTCTCTGTCACGCGATTCGATCCGAGGAGTGAATGGTATCTCAGCATTGCCACTATCTCTGCAAAACTTGGTTCAGGCTACGGAATACCCACCGATGCAACCATCACTAAACACGACGTCGAAGGTGGTAATGATCGTTGATTCCGTGTCTCCTACACCTTTCGCACTTTTACGTCGTGCGAAACACTTTGAATATCGAGAGGATGACTATGCATTACAGCAATTTTCTGACTATGAAGACCCCGTGCAAGCATTGACAGATGAGTGTCGGCGCGTGCTTAAGAGCATCTCTTCGACAAATCAGTCCACGGTATCAACTTCCAAAACATCGACAAGTCGTCCAGATGCGTCGTGGTCACGCTTCGAGGACATTGGCTTTGGTGGGTTCGGTGATTACTCGGACAACGAGGATGAGGTCGATGGGTCCGCGTTCAGCAAGAGGACTAGGCCACATGGGATAAGATCAGTTCCACAGTCCAAGAATGATATGGGCCGTCCTGTGACACCCTCGTGGGCTGATTTCTTGTCCTCTGGCTTTGCCGATGAAGCCAATAGCCCAGGACCCAAACCATTAGCTCTACCGTCAGATAAAATCTTGCCCCCCATTGATACAAAACGAGGACACAGCTCATCATCCAACCGACGTGGGCAGGAAGCTGAAGACCTGGAGCCTGGTGAATTGGCCAGTATCAATGCGATCCACATAGAGGATGCATTCTGGTGGGTGTGGATTAGCAGTTTGGCTGGTGAGGAACCAACAGCACGGAAAGCCGTCTTTGGCCGTTGCGCGCTGATTGAGACTAACATTCGAGGCGGCACTTGGTTGGTCATCGAAGAGATGGTCAAAGGTGCTGCACCGGAGCCGGAGGTGGGAGCTTACATAGCGGAGAAGAAGAGCCGTTTTGGTTTCAGCAAGAAGAGCCGACTGAACCGGACGAAGACTGTAATGAAGACAACGCCCCACCCTAAAGCCGAGCCATACTCGAGGAGTGCTCAAGAATCGCCAATGAGCAAGACCAGTATTGGCCCAGACCAGCATGCACGGATCCAAGCAGCGGCGGCAGCATTAAAGCAGAAGGACGATGAGGCCGGGCTTAGTCCACGACGGGCCCGCCATCAAGATGCCATGTCTACAAAGACGAACAGTGTCTTCACGCTGCAACCAGTTATCATGAGCGAGGCAGCACCTGCAATGAAGTGGGCTAACACCTATGATAAGAACGTTATCCGTGCGGCATACTTGGGTAACAATTTTACTGGGAAGGGCTCTACTACAGACCTGGGAACCAGCCATCTTGCGAGCCCCAATGGATCTCTAACACCTATACCTCGGAAAGAGGTTCCGAGATCCCATTCCTATAACTTCCCAAACCCTGATGCGCAACAACAGACCGAGGCGGATCTCGGGAAAGAAGAAAGAGAGTTACCAGCTCTGCCTCCCGAAACCCCCAAGGAGCAAACGCAGTTAGTGAATGGGCAGCAGATGTCGACTGAGCCTCCACCCTTGCCCGAGAACCTAGCCCCGCCGTTGCCTGTGCCTACAGAGATTCATCCGTCAGAGCGAGCGGTCAATGAGGCATCTGAGGTTCCCTTGCCTACAGATATTCCTCGCCCGATAGAGAAAGATTTGCCGCTCGAAGATGAATTGACAACTAGCCCAACCCATGACTCGCAGGCTGTTGGGACACCCGGCTCGTCGCCTGACAGTAACAATAAGAATAAGAAATTGCAGAAGAACGGTCGCAAGGGTTTCAAAGGGTTCTTCGGAAAGAGGGCCTTGCCGCTCGCGCCTCAGCAACCAGTGGAGAGTGCTGCCGTTGCCGCTGCTCGTGCGGCTTACCCAGGACCCCAGATGAAAGCGAACTACACCGGCTCGCAGACGGATCTTGGTCGTCGCGTCTCTCTCATCGGGAGGAAGAAGTCTCCAGCCGTCAATCCAATGCCTTCACCTGCGCCGCGTCCTATCAGAGATGAGCCCGAGCCTACCGCACTCCAAAATGATCCGCCGCAAGGTGGACCTCTAGATCCTCATTATTACGATGCTCAGGCTCCACAGCACTATGAGTCCCAAGGTAGCCTGGGTCGTGTGGATACCAACGAGCAGCGCCAAGCAGATCGGGAATTCAACAAGTTTGACCAGCCCGAGCATCGGTTTAATCAAGGCCCAATGACTGATGAACCGGCGTTCGTTCCTGACGAGTCTCCACATCGTGCTGCTACTCCTGTAGAGTCGAATGAACCGTCGTATGACAACAGCTCTGAATCCGAAGATGAGCACCCGCCATCGCCTATCAAGGATCGTTGGGCGCAGATCCGAAAGAACGCGGCTGAGCGAGCAGCAAAGCATACCGAAAGTGTTTCACGAGTGCCGAGCGATGACCATTCGAGAATCAGCCATAGGGAGACTGATGGCGGGGAGAGTGACACAGCTGCCGAAGAGAGTAAGCTCTGGCCGTTCCGCATATTGAATAAAACTAACATAGTGCAGCTATCGAATCGCGAGTCGCTCGGATCAAGGCTCGTGTGGCAGAATTGACTGGGAATATGGAGCCCATTCATGCTTGAGTTTCTCCATGCCATTTCACATACAGCTCTCCTTTGCTTTTATTTTTCTTTCGATCAAGATACCCGGTGCTGTTCGTCCCTGCAGATTGATACCACTTTTCTGAGCGTTTGCTATGCCTTCTCATGATACCACCGAAGCGTTGAACATAGTGCTCGCAGTTTACCCTTCACCCTCATATGGGCTAATGTAATTGAGGTAGCCGTTGCTGGGCGACGTATAGCTTGAGGTTAGATAGACGGTTGCAGTATAGCTACATATCCAGTTGCCATGGCGCGCTTTTCCAAAAAGCAAGCATTCTTTGGCATTCCTGAAGAACATATGGACGAGATAATCTGGCTTGATCGATCGGTGATGACCCGTTGCTAGAGGAAAGATGTCGAAGCATATCGCATCATTTAGTACGAAAGCTGGAGAGCGATTCAGGGGAAGATTTGATGATCCGTGCCTTGCTGTTGCGAGTAAAATGTATGTTACTGCAAGTGCTGGAACATTAGTTTGTGCAATTACAGTGGAGATGAGTCTCCGCTTTGTTTTCATTCACATTCTTAGGATAAGGTATGTTTTATATCTTGGCAGATGATCCAGCCCGGCTATATCAATCGCTAGAGCGTGTGGCTCTTATTACAAGATATCGAAACCTCGAGGTCGCGCCCCACCTCAGGCTCTCCATTTTAATGTTTTGGATCTGCTACTGCGAGGCAATCTCAATTCTACAGGCGTGAGAAAGATTTGGTGACTGAGATGCAAAAGTCCCAATTTTGCCCCAATTTTGCCGCGGTCGAGGCCGCTCTGTCTTGTGGTTCTGCTAGTACAACTAGCTATGCGTTCTTTGATCTGGACATGCTTTTCTTTCCCTGTATGTGTCAACTTTGGCTGCAATTTTATTAATAGCCACACCCAACGGCCCACAAGCAAGACGGCAATCCAGCTTTTCGACTTGATAGAGCTGCGACTCCGTGTTTGGAGGCGCTTGGGCGTCCGCTCAAGTAGAATCGGCCTGGGTAAGTGACTAGTAAAAGGAGGTCTGGTGTCTACGACAGGCGCAATGCTCCTCGAGAATTATCGAGCCATAATCGCCCCTCAACCCTGTCGTAAAGCACTTCCCACTTGTTTTCATTGCCATATCCCTTTCTGAGCTCACAACACCATCACGTAGCTGCCCTAGAGGCCCCGCCCAAATCTTACTTGTAGTCCCGCCAGGAATTATGGGAATTCAGATGCCGACAGACCGGGCTGTGAGCTAAAAAATTCGTGGCCCACAAGACAGTGGCGCATACTCAAGGTAGGTTATCACAGTGATGTAGATACGCGACCAAAGTTAGGCGAGATGTATCTTTGGGGGAATGTGACATTGGTGTGATGTCGCCTGACTGTGTGGTTGATGCTGCTTGTGCACAAAGGATGCCATAACTCTGAGATCGTTCTGCGTATGGTCACTGTTGCTGGAGGGAAAACTTCCCACGCATATGCCAGTATGTGGGTAAGTCTCTCGCACCTGGTCATTCATTGTGAGAGAGGGAGGCTGGACTGGGAAAGAAGCAATATCGTTGACTCCTCGCTTCTCGATATTAAGGCTTGACCGAGCAAACCTAACACGAATGAGAGGATCCGGATGGAGTCGAATCGGCCATCTACGTCCGTTCCTATTGTAGTGCATAGATCTTGTTTGAAGCTTAGAGCGTGTCGATGTTCTGCCAACGGGTCGTCGGCCTGCCCTCTGCCCTTTTCATGTTCGAAATATGCTTCTAGGGTAGTAGAGTGGCCTCAGCTATGTATCCGAGTAATGAGCGGTGGCAGCTGTACACACCGCTAATCTCCCACTGTGTTCCACGCTGTGGGCCCCTCTGCGTCTACTTCTTGCCGAAATAATTCATGAGATTGTTCTTTTGCGACGTTGTAGTACTCTTCTTCGACTTAGCTGGACTTGCACCCTCGACAGGGTCAGGCTTTTCTCCAGTCTTCATCAAAGCCATTAGCTCTTCAAACTCAGCGGCCGGAATGATGCCCCCGGAGGCTTCTCTGTGCCCTCTTGCAAAGCTTTGACCCATCCTCTGGACCAGATCGGTTGTGTCTAGGTCGGCCACAGCTTTCAAGGATTCAATAATATTAACTGGTGGATCCTTGGAGCGAGCTGAGCGAGCAATACGGCAGGAAAAGTTGACCATGCCTGGAAGATAACCGCTATTGGCTACCATAACTATCTCGAGCGCCTTTGAGCTTAGATGGCCTGCCTAGAAAACGTTAGACCAGGCTCGCGTATGGAGCAGAACTCTTACCCATCGAGTAGCGATGACAGGATGGACCTGAGCAGCGCTATGAATCCTCAGTACCGCGATCTTGCCATCTTTGCTGAACTTGGGCGGCGCGTGAGTATGCTTCTCTACCTCGTCGTTGATCTCAGCACGTGCTGATAGAAGTCTCGTGTTCGTCAGGAGCTCTTTCGGGCTCTTGGCTTTCAACAGCGCCTCCCATGCGCTAATAACGTCGAACTTCGAGGTTCTCCTAGCTGCACACTGTCAGCTGAGCCAACCCAATTGATTGTCGATGAGTGTCCTACGGGCATTGACGAGAGACACGGCATCGTTGATAGATTTCTTGGTGTGCAGCTTGAATGTCTCGCTCATGTCCGGAAAAGGTGGCTTCCACTTGAGTGTAGCTCCGAGGTCGCCGTGCGTTCCCATCGCACAAAGATAACCACATGAAGATGCGATCTCAGGATGTAGGAGTTTGCAGATCTCGTATGTCAGCAGTGACGCGGTTGCAACAGGAGGATAATGACAGGCCGAAACCACCTGCTCCTCCGTAAGCTACGACCATTGGTAGCAGATGCAACTCAAACCATAGCATTCTTGGGAAACTCGTCACTTAGATGGTGATCGATAATAAGAGACTGCACATCTGGTGAATCTACTACAGGCGATGACGCCACGCTCCCTTGATCGACGACAATGATATGCTTCGGATCCTTGGCTTGCATAGCTGCTCTTTCCTCTTCGGTGTGAATAGTGGCGCCTTTCTTGATCAAATGCACGTCTATCAGGGATGGTGATTTGCCCATCGCCGTGAGGGTTCTGTAGATGATGACACCTGCATCAAGTCCATCTGCATCTTTATCTGGAACAACCAGCGTCATGCCTGGAGAAGCAGCACTAGATATATGTTTCAGTAATAGAACATTCTTTGTTTGTGTGTCTTCAACCGAACCATTGTCTTAGAAACGTCCTTGCATCCTCAATGGCTTTTGCGGGGGCAGGCCAGATAATAGAGCCATCTTCGCCTAATTTGGGAGCGATGTCGCAGTAGTCAGGCTCGGGCTCTCTCTGTTTCTTTGACTTAGGTGTCTTTGCAGACTCAGAAATGCTACGTTTCATCCTCCGACTACTATTTGCAAGCCCCCTAACCAGTGGCAATGTGGTGATGCAGCTCGCCTTTAGAGACCGGGTCAATGTCACATAACAGTGAAGTAAAGACTTCATCCAATCACAAAGTGAAACACTTTTGAGGAAAAATCTTGTATAGTGCCCTTCATGCCCAGCGACTTCTTCCTTTAGGTACATTATACCAACTACTTCAACCTCTGATCCACTTAACCACATCTAGATCGAGAGATAAGCGCAAATCCACGCACGGACCTTAGGTTGTTTCATCAAGCCCGCCGGCTTGGGCTTAGGCTCTTCCATAATGGAGACGACCCCTTTTAGGTGAGCCTGAGTCTAGAACCCCACACACGTTTCCCGTATTACATGTCAAGTATACTGATATTATCTGATCATAGTTTTGCCGACGAACCGATCATCGACCTCCTTGTTGGTGATGCCAAAGCGACATTTCGTATCCACCGAAAGCTCATCTGCGATGCGTCAGCAATGTTTCGATCAGCCTTCTTAGGCAATGGCACCTTCACGGAGACAGAAGACCAATCGATGACCCTTCCGGAGGATGATGTTGAGACTGTTGCGAGATTCGTACAGTGGCTCTACGGACAGGACTATGAGCTCGCACCTAATACTGATGTGCCGAACACTGCGAAACGCTACATGCAAGTAGCAGAACTATACGTTTTCGCCGACTAGTATGATATTATGCGCCTGCACCACCAGATCATCGACAAGTTGTTCGAGATGAAGGCGAGAGCCATATCGCCGCCCCAGCTCCCATTGGTAATGTTCGTTTACCAGAACACCACCGCGGGCGCATCGTTCCGGAAGTTGCTTGTTGCTTATCATGTGTTTCATATCAACATGGACTGGTACTTGGAGGATCATTCAAAGAACCTTACCGCAATGCCGGAGTTCTCAGCGGACCTAGCACTGGCTTTCGCTCGACGCGCCGCCGGCAAATACAAGTCTCCTTTCCTTGATCCTAGTTCTGAGTTGCACGTAGCGTGCAAAGCCAAGGATACGAAGTCCTAAAGGTGAAGACGGCGATGAAAAGCGATGGAAGGAGCTGAGGCGGAACGGCTAGACTAGGAACATAACAGTTGAGGGCCGATGAAGTGTCTGGTACTAAACAATTCGTCTACGCACGTGATTTGAATACGTATGTAAAATCAGGGGTGTTCTCCCCTTGGTAATACTCTCTACTCCATCTCGAAGTGTGTATAGTCGGCTCTTGTTCTAATTTTCGCTGGTACTTTACGCTACGAAGTATCTCCTTTGGACGTGACAATTGCTGCTATGCTTCAGGGGTCTCCTCTACCAGTTGTAAGAGCTGAACGATGAGAATCTTTGACGGTTGGCCTTCCGATCTATCGTATGCACTGGTACAATGGTGCTCATTCCCTTAGCAAGTCCGTCATGATGTCTTGATTTCTTCTCCGGTGCTTGCGCTGCCTGGTCCTGGTGTTGGTAAATCTGACCAAGTATGCCGTGATATTTCGTAGCGTTCAACGGCTTGCCTGTTGGACGATGGTTTCTCATTGGGCGATCCCATAACGTCAGTGCATTGTTGCAAAGCCTTGTCTCCTGGTCACTGAGAACAATCGAGGTTTATGTCACGGAAGGTGGCAGATGAAAGGGCTGTCTGTTCTTTCCTGAAATGCAGAATTTTCCAAAGCTTGCCAATTGACAGATACCATTGTCATGAATGACTCTACTGCAAGATCTCGAGCAGACTCCTACTTATATTCCGCTTCGCCAACCCCGCCCCAACCCCTCCAGTTCCACACGAAGCAGCCCCATCACCCAACAATGCCTCTCTTCACCCCGCCACGGTGCGGCCATGTCCTCCATCGCCGAGACCCAGACACGCAGAGAACAAGAAATTTCCACAAAACACGAATCAGCTCAACCTGGAAATCCTACCGACCGCGCATTCAGAGCCGCCCAAGTCCTCCAGCGAACCTACCGCGGCCGCCGCGAGCGCCGACAATTAGCCGGTCTCAGTCTCGACCCCTCGACGCGATGGACCGAAGCTATCAAGGAGGCAACAATACCGCGAGCTCACCAGGCCTCGCCCTCGGGCTACGAACGGTGACATGCAAAATGACGACCACAAACCCTCGGGAGCAATACAGAATTGGAGGCGCGTCAGCGTGCTGGCGGGGACGAGAAGGATGATGAGAATTCTACCTTTAGCGATGAGGGTCAGACGCAGGAGCAGAAGGAAGCGCGGCAGCGAAAGCGCCCACAACAGGGAGGCGAAGGGACACAGATGATAGACCTCTCGTATTTCCTAGAGATGGTAGACGAGCAGCACCGGTACGGGAGTAACCTGCGGAAATACGACGCCGAATGGAAGGATAGGAGCACGCAGGAGAATTTCTTCTACTGGCTTGATTGTGGAGAGGGGAAGGATGTCAGTCTTGAGAATTGCCCTCGAGAGCGGCTTGCTTCGATGCGGGTGCGGTATTTGAGTAGGGAGGAGCGGCTGAATTACTTGACCACGGTGGGTGAGCAGGGACGGCTGTGTTGGAAGAAAAATGACATCCGCATCGATACCAACGTCAAGTGGAAGGACTCGATCGCCGGTATCGTTCCAGCTGACGATCCCACGCCCGCCTTCACATCAAGTGGCGAAGTGGCACAAGCACCGCCCGCCAACCCATCAAGTGGATCAGACGACGAAGCAGACTCCGACGCCTCCGCCGACGCTCGCGAGAAGGAAACCACCGAAGTGCCCCCCGAGCAGATCCTCAACCGCCTCGTCCGCAAAACCTCCACCAAAAGCAAATGGATCTTCGTGGCCGACACCTCCTACAACCTCTACGTCCGCATCAAGCAGTCCGGCGCCTTCCAGCATTCTTCTTTCCTGCACGGCTCTCGCATATCCTCTGCGGGACTCATCAAGATCAGGGACGGCAAGATCAAGCTCCTGCAGCCGCGCAGCGGGCACTATCGTCCTCCGGCGAGCAATTTCTTGGCTTTCCTTCATGCGTTGCGCGCTCGTGGTGTCGATGTGTCGGCGACGAGCGTCTCGAAGAGCTATGCTGCTTTGGTGGGTGTTGAAGGGTATATGAAGGGGAAGAGCGCGTTGAAGGAGGCTAAGACGGGGTTGGGAAGGGTGCTAGTTCCGGAAAAAGGGGAGGGTTGTGATGGTGGAGACGGAAAGGCAGGAGCCATGGAGAAAAGCGGATTCGGGGCGAAGATGATGGAGAAATTGAAGATTGGGGAGGCGAGAACATGAGAGTGGTCGGAGATTAGCTTGCTGGGAACGTACCGTCCGAGAAGAGGATGCGTCTGTCTTCGGCAACGGCATGTCGGAATGATAGAGATACCCACGTCTTTTCGTCAAAGCATTCAGAACCTGACAGTCTTGTGTAACATCCCAAGCACGGCAAGACGTCGTGCATATTGCCCTCGGCACCTAATGAAAAGGACGGAATGACGGAATGACGATGGTCAGAACGCCCAGTCAAGCCATAGTTGAAGAGGCAAATCGTCGAAGCATCGGACGTACTCATTCAATGCAACTCGACCGGAGGAGCCAGAACAACGGGTAGAGGGGACCTGGAAGTACCCATTTCGACGAGTGCTGAAGAAAGTGCGCTACATCTGGGCATGGAATACGTTAAATGTACTGCCCTTTTCATCCCTTCTCGAGCGGCTCTATCGCCTTTCCTATCCTCCCTTACAATACCCGCCGAAGATACAGAGACCATAAATCATTCCATGTGATGCACCAGCTGCTCATATAAATCGTTCGGTATCTTTCGTACACAGTTCACTGCCCCTTCGATCACTCTCTTCGCCTGCAGCTGCGGAAAATTTCGAAGCATGTTGCCCGGACTAGAGAAAGCAGTGTCAGCGCGGCCAAGCCTCCTCTTGTGTTAAAGCGCTTTGGGTAGGGTCTCCTCACCTAGGGCTTGCCATCAGCCTTTCCTTCATCAACATCAACTGCGCACATATACAAAGCACGTTCAAATGCGGTCCATACGCGAATAGAAAGTCCCACAATTGCATGACCTCCGGTAACGGCGGTGTGCATGCGCACATGGTCAGAACAGATGCGAATGCATACACCTCAGCCTTCATGCCTTTACTGAGTAAATATGCCGAGAGCTTAGGATCGACAATTGCGAGACATTTATCGACGAGCGTGACGCCGCGGTGAACACCATCCATAGCGCCGCGGACATAGCCGGGACAGGCGACGGTGATGAACCGGTGGAAGGCGATGAAGGCTTCCGCTTCCGAACGGGCAGCGTACAAGAACGGCGCACAGAGTACATTCATTCCTTGGACATAAATGCCCGGCTCTGACCCGCCTGCTTCAGACCCTTCTGTAGCCGTTGTTGTAGATGCGTGCTGAGCATGTTTTACTACTGGTGATGCGTGCTGAGCATGTTTTACTACTGGTGATGCGTGCTGCAACTCAGGGCTACCGAGCTCAGTAGCAGCATTGGTTATGCGATTGGTGTCGAGGTGGGCGTTTTTTGCGTCGTGCAATTTCCAGGCAAGGGCGTTCAATAGACGGATTAGAGAGGCTTCACTGACGCGACGTTTAAAGAGTGGATCGGTGGCTAATGTGCGGAAGGTGTCGTTTCGGATCTTGGCATAAGCTGGGGAAGGGCCACGGTGGATTAGCGAGAGGTAGGTCTCTGTGGAGAGGGTTGGGGCGTTGAGTAGAATGAGCCAGATGTAGATTCTTAGCTGTGACTAGAGGAAGTCAACGCTGACTTGTTGCTAAAAGCCTTTTTGGCCCACCATGCCATCGTTATCCGCTTCTAGACCGTCCTCCAGAATGAGATGCCGTAATCGTCGCAGGCTGCCTTCAACATCACCCTTGGGTCCATGACTGATCAAGGCTTTCAATTGATCCTTCGGCGGTTGAAAATTGATCTGCCTCCTTGGCGGTGCAGTGCGTCTTGACATAGGCTCGAGGCTTGCAGTGCTGGGCGGTATTGCATCGCTGTTGGATCGCGTGCGGTGGTGGTTGGGCTTGTTTGGGGAATGTTGCGGGGGAATGGGCGGAACTTGCGGTATGCCTTGATTCTGAGTGGAGCTGGGGTTTCGCTGTTGCTGGCGTTGCTGCGAGATGAGAGATGGTGCATTGAGGGCGGAGTAATGGGACGACAGTTGATGCGCTGATTGCAATTTGCGTAAGGTGCGAGTACTTCGCGGTGAGGTCAACTGCTGGGGAGGGTTTCCGGCTGATGTTGAAGGAACGTGCTGAGCTGGAAAGCTCGTCATGGTTGGAGATCAATCGAGATGTCAACTGCTCATAGGCCTACGGAGGACAGACGAAACGAATAGTGTGCACATTAATATCAACGCAATGAAGTTCATGGTTAACGGATAACGATACACGCGCTTTCGCATCTTGATCTCACGCTAAAAATAGAGCTACGGGAGATCGCCATGATTTCATCGGCTTAGCCGCATTTTAGCCCAGATGATCGGGACTCTCAGCTTGTACCTGCTTTCATCCTGTGTAGAGTTCATTCGCAGGAACACAACTCTGGCTGGACTGACTTATACATTTAAGCCTTTCCACCACAAGAAGCAAATCATGGCTGGCAATCCGACTACCGCGCAAGATCAGCAGAAGGGACTGCCTGCTGATGGAGGCGCAGATTCGAATGCGCCGGGGCAAGGTGATACGAAGAAACATTCCAGATCCTCCAATCCAGAGAAACAGATCACCAAGTCGAAAGCCAGCGATGGAAAGAAGTCCTCTGCAATTCCATCTAAGCGCAAAGCTAAAACCAGCGACGAGCCCTCGAAGGCCCCTAGACGTTCCGCCCGAGGCGCGCCCAAGTCAAGCGTTGACCCAGCTAAGATGATCCAATTCCTTCTATCATCCGATTCAGTTGATCTCTGCCGACCCAAGGACGAGATTGAGGACCTCAGAAACCGTGGCGACATCAGGACATACTCCTCCTCGACCTTCAGCCCTTTCGAGGAATTAATTTGCGCCGTCATACTTAGCCGTCCCATCAGTCATGCTCTGGGCTTGCGATCCATTCGCACAATCTTTAACGATCCATACAATTTCACGACTCCTAAAGCACTTCGAGAAGTAGGATCGGAGGGCCGGCGAGAAGCGCTAGACACGGCGAGAACACAGCACAGGCAGAAAACCGCTGATGAGCTAGGCCTTCTGGCAGATCAAGCGGTTGGGACCATTGGAGACGGCGAAGATGACGTCAGCCTAGAGAAAGTGAGGAGGAATGGGGACCATGATCCCGAAAAGGTGACCAGGTTGACTATACTTGAGCCACATGACATGCTAACCCACAGGCAGGAGCGAGATACACTAAAAAAGAATATCAAAGGTCTGGGTAAGACGGGACTTGACATTTTCGGAAGGAGAATTCAGGGTGTATGGCCTGCATTTTACCCCTTCGTGGATTCCAGAACCTCGTCCGCTTTAGAGAAATTAGGACTGCCTGGTAATGCGGAAGAACTCATGGAACTCATGGAAAAGGAATTGGACGCCCTTGACGTCAAAGACGTGGAGGCCAAAGATGATGAAGAAAAGAAGAGGAAAGTCTTCGTTCGTATCTTGGAACGAGCGGTTGGTGCAGACCTTGAGGGTAACGCAGAGACCGTCAAGTCGAAAGTCGCTTGAGTGCCGGCAAGTAACATTGGTCTCAAAGCTACTCCGTATGTATACCTTGATTACCACGGGAGTAGCGTACATTGAACGTGGAACGGAGGCCTTGAATCTTTAGATTTCTACCGTAGAATGGTCGAAGGGCCCAGGACCCTACAAACAACCCTAAACATTACTGACGCTTGTTCAATCGAGCATCAGCAAAGCTGCGGGAGTGTAAATGGGCACCAAGTCCCCCAACATCAGCATTGATCCAAGAGGCTGGTCCTCTCACCCAGTCCACTTGATATGGAGTTTACTGCCGTCACTCGGATTTTCCGACAGCTATTCTCGCACCAGACGTGTTCTAGACTGCGCTTTCATTCAGCCTTTCAACGCACAGTTACGAAGAGGAACTACCTCAAGCGTTCGACTGAACAATTCTACGAGGACGGAGGGCGGCAGGAGAGTCATTGGCAACAGAGATCGGACTTTTTCCCAGAGGATCGAGTGAAAGAATTCGCGCAATATCCCCGGGTCGATGCGGACGGATTGAGGAGTCGCAAAGAGCCGCCGAGACGGGTGAAGATGCTCATGAGGGATTTCATTGAGGGTGCGTTGGCTAGCGAGGTAGACGTTGCCGACTTGGGACTGATCAGTACCGTGTAGACAGTCTTTACAATCCCAACTACGGCTACTTTCCGAAGCATGCAGTCATCTTCACTCCAGGCGAACCTTTCGATTTCCCTGCTTTACCCAACGAAGCGGCATTCCACAAGTTGCTCGGAGAGCGATATACAGATTTTGAAGACGCTTTAGATGACCAGTCACCAAGTGAAACACGCCAGTTATGGCACACACCCACCGAGCTCTTCCGACCCTACTATGGCGAAGCTATCGCTCGCTACATGGTCACGAATTACAAACTCACACACCATCCCTATCATGACCTGATGATATACGAAATGGGGGCTGGGAACGGCACGCTGATGCTTAACGTATTGGACTACATCCGAGATGTACACCCGGACGTCTATGAGCGCACCAAATTCAAGATAATAGAGATATCGCCGGCATTGGCCACCCTCCAAACGGAGCAGCTTGCTCGTACAGCATCATCCCGCGACCATACCGAACATGTTGAGATCATAAACCGTTCGATATTCAACTGGGATAGCTACGTCTCCGCTCCCTGCTATTTCCTTTCCCTTGAAGTCTTCGACAATTTCGCCCATGACAGTATCCGATACGATCCTTTCTCCGAACAACCCCTTCAAGGATCCGTACTGATAGACAGTGCTGGGGATTTTTTCGAGTTTTACACCAGGGACATCGATCCTGTAGCCTCCCGCTTCCTCAGAGTCCGGCATGCGGCCTGTACTCGCCCCTTTACCCACCCGCTCAGTTCTTCGAGAATCCTCCGCAACATAAAAGCCCGCTTACCATTCGCAGCAAACTTGACTGTCCCAGAATACATACCAACGCGATTAATGCAATTCTTCGACATACTGAGAGAGTACTTCCCTCATCACCAGCTTCTAGCGAGTGACTTCAACGCCCTGCCAGACACGGTTAAGGGGATGAATGCTCCCGTCGTTCAGACGCGATATCAACGGCGCACTGTCCCCGTCAGCACGCCTTTGGTTCAACAGGGCTACTTCGACATCCTGTTCCCAACCAACTTCGCCGTAATAGAAGACGTCTATCGAGCCATGACAGGTAAGCTGTCGCGAGTCTCCAGCCACCAAGACTTCCTGCGTCGTTGGAGCGACGTCGAGGAGAGCCAAACTCGTGATGGGGAAAGTCCGATGTTAAGTTGGTACAAAAATGCGAGCGTTCTGATAACGGTGTAGAGTGGAATGGTCAGGATCCGAGAAATATACAAAGATCAACGCGTATTAGCACTCGCAACGCGAATCCCCAGGTCCATGCTGACCACTACAGAAGCTGTCAAATCATCATATCGTCAAGTCGTTACATGGTAAACCCGTTGATCCATCAATTCGCCAAATCGCTAAAGCGACGACTTGTCCAGCCGTTGAGTCGCACAATGACTAAAAACCACATCAGCCTTCTGTGGCCATTCTGAGATCGTAGAGTTGAACTGTTAGATTGCTCCGTCAAACCTCGCCATCTAAGACTGCATGCACAAACTCCTTGCTCATCCAACGTCTTTCCAAAGTACTCCGTACCAACTCCACTTATTCGGTATTCCCCACAAACCCCCCCGGCCTACAGCGGCCCGATCCACTCTTTTTCCCCAGCATCCCGGGTCCACCATATCTAAAGTAACAACCCCCCATCATCTCCATCCTCAAACCCCACACTCTTCAACTGCACCCACCATGCCCTCCCTCCTCTCCCGCTTCCGCCTCCCCCACCTCACCCTCCCCTCCTACCTCACGCTCCCCACCGCCTTCCTCACGGGCATCCTCCTGACCCTCTCCCTCCCCTCCCTAACGCCTTACTTCAGTCCCTACCTCCCCTTCCTCTACCGCAGCTGGCGCGCACGCCCCAGCGATCGGAATGCCGTCGCTGGAGCGGGGCTGCGCAGGGGGATTGAGATGGTCGACACGGAGTCAGAACCCGAAATGCAAAAATTAGTGGAGGGGGCGGGCGAGGAGAGGCAGGGAAAGGGTGAGGTGGAGGGGAGGGAAATGATTGGGGAGGGACTGGAAAGCTGTGTGGGACATACGCCGCTGTTTCGGATCAGGAGTTTGAGTGAGGAGACGGGGTGCGATATTTTGGGGAAGGCGGAGTTTATGAATGGGGGAGGGGGGAGTCCGAAGGATAGGGTGGCGTTGAATATGATTAGGACGGTACGTTGATGTCTTTCTCGGGGGAAGGATTGAGGTGCGTGAGAGACGGAAGTTTTGGGAAGGGGTAAGTGGATGAGGAGCTAACAGGGTGACGAGGCAGGCAGAACAGCAAGGGCATTTGATTCCGAATGCAGGGGATGTGATATACGAAGGCACGGTTGGGTCGACGGGGATATCGCTTGCGACGGTTTGCAGGGCGAGAGGCTATACGGCTTATATGTGATTCCCTCTTCTAGTGTCCTAAGGACGATCGTGTATTGATGACAGGACCAGCTGCATGCCCTCCGACGTCTCCCTCGAGAAGTCCTCCCTCCTCTGCAAACTCGGCGCCGTAGTCGAGCGTGTCCCACCAGCGCCAATCATAGATCCTATGCACTTCGTCAACCGTGCACGCTCGCTTGCTGCGGAGCATACGGCCGACCCTGCGAAGCCTGGAAGAGGCTACTTCGCCGATCAATTCGAGAACGAGGCGAACTGGCTAGCGCATTTCGATGGGACGGGACCGGAGGTTTATAACCAGTGTGGAGAGCGATTGGACGCCTTCGTTGCGGGTGCGGGTACTGGGGGCACGATCGCTGGGGTGGCGAGATATCTGAAGCCTAGGTTGCCGGACGTCCAGATCGTACTCGCTGATCCTCAGGGTAGTGGGTTGTATAATCGGATCAAGTATGGGGTGATGTTCAACACGAAAGAGAAGGAGGGGACCAGGAGACGACAGCAGGTGGATTCGATTGTCGAGGGTGTAGGCATCAATCGCGTGACTGCCAATTTCGAGGCGGGTAGGGAACTGATCGATGACGCTATCAAGGTCACTGATGAGCAGGCGTTAGCGATGGCGAGATGGCTAGTCGAGAAGGATGGGCTCTTTGTGGGGAGTAGCAGCTGCGTCAACTGTGAGTGTTCAATGCTTTGCTAGTAGTAATAATTGACATGTCAACTGACAAAGCCCTAGGCGTCGCTGCGGTCAGAGTTGCCAAACGCATGGGCCCAGGGCATAGGATCATCACCATACTTTGTGATTCAGGTTCGAGATATCTCTCCAGGTTTTGGGCAGAGGCGGGAGACGTTGGTGGCCAAGCCGACAGCAAATTAGAAGACGTTATCAAGCTTGACGACTGAACACGAGTCAACACATGACAGCACGATCATTCGTGGCTTAAGACTGCTCAAGAGGACGACTGAAATATGATCCTCGTGGTGGAAAGGGTGGACCATCTGCCTTATAACAAGCCCGTTCAAGCCCAAAACATCCTTACCAGTTGGACGTACTTCTGCGGCTGCTACCACACAGCTTTTTCGCTGATGCTTGAGGAGTCCCAATGGTCTTGACGGGCGTAGCTAGCTCGTCTTCGCTGGTGTCTTCAGTCACTACAGGCTTGGGGGTAGTCGTCGCTTTGCCAAGGGGGCCTGGTTGCTTGTATTTTTTGAAGGGCAGAGGAGTGGCAGCTGAGAGCCCAGTGCGGGTCCGGTATGAAGGTGCTGAAGCTCGTTCATGGGGAGGGCTCAGACCTAACTCGCAGCTATCCGAGAGCTCACCATTGTCCTCAAGCGGGGTCTTGTGAGCAGGGGTGTTATTGAGGGGTTTGTGGTTCTTGACTTGAGGACTGGTAGCCCTTGGTGTAGCAGTCTCTCGAGGCTTCATCGTTTTCGTGGTAGAGACTACGGGGTTGGTATGAGAGCATGTGGGAACCGGCGAAGTCGTGTGAGAAGGGGTCTTGTTGAGGGATTGGTGCTTCCTGGCTTGAGGATTGGTAGTCCTTGGTGTAGCAGCCTCTCGAGGCTTCAACGTTCCCGTGGCAGAGAGTACGGAGTTGGTACGAGAGCATGTGGGAACCGGCGATGACTTTGTAAGATGGATAGTGGAGAGTTTCTTGGCAAGAGGATAATCACCTAGCTCATCGTCAAAATCCAAGGTGGCATCTAGCCGTTTTTCGGACGAGACTGGTTTAGAATTTGATGACATAAGAGTTCTCGACTGCGTGTTGATTGGAAGCTTCGAGGGCAACTTCGAGTGTCCTGGTATCCCGCGTGCTATTGACGATGATTCGTAATTCCTCATCTTGTCGGAGGGAGAGTGGTCGTGCAACATGATTCCCTCTTCGGATTCCGTAGACGCCGTGGGTTCTACATCATTACCACCATTCAGGTAAGGATGACGCTCACCGCAGCGCAGGGCCTTTGACCAGTGGAATGCGATTGATTTCCACCTTCTTCCAGTGAAGTATGGTTCCATTTCTCTGTACGTTAATTGTGTTGTTGCTTTCAGCTTTATCAGAAGCTCATTCTCTTCTTGTGACCAGAGCGTGGGACGAAATCGTGACGGTACGTAAGACATGTTATTTTCATGCTGGTTTGAATCTAACCCAAAAATTGGCCGTTGCAAGTGTACTAATGGCTCGCGTCTAGGTGGAGGTCTGCGGCGCTGCGTTGCTGGCCCATCACGTCTTGGCCGACCGCGGCCCGCCATGGGAGCCCATAGAGAGCCCACAGGCGGCGACGGAGACCGCCCTCCTTCGAACTCATCGGCGCTGGTCGATGGTAATTCCGGGTGAACAAAGCTCATCGATCGATCTTCAGGTAATGGCGGAGCTTGCCAAGCTGACTCTAGCGCCAGTCTGTCCAGTCTCGCAGCTTGGTAAAGGCCTTCGGTGTTATTATCGGCTTTGTTGCTCTGGACGTGGTATCCGTTCGCCGGTGACGAGTATTGTAATTGTCCATGACCTCGTCTATCTGTTCTACCAGGTTGAGACTCTTGCTCGCCATGTCTAGGTGTAAGCCCGTCAGACGAGTAGTGTTGGAAAGGCTTTGTAAAGTCGGCTGCTGTTTCGCTCCGTAGATGAACAGAGTTTGTTATAGCCTGTGTGGTGCTATCAAACACGGAGAAGGCGGCGATGTCCTCCTCCTCGCCATTTATCCAGTCCGTACCTTGCGAACCAAGATCATCCGCTGTATTCCAAACATCCGGCTGCTGATGGCTAGCAGATATAGGGTCTTGGCCGAGATCGAATTCATCAACCATTGCAGCCAGATGACCATTGTTCACGACAATCTCTCCTGTTTCAAGGTCAATCTCATCCGCCGTCTCAGAAAAGTCCTTTTCGTATTTTTGGAAGATCTCCTCGAACCTGGACTTGAGATGAAGGTCATGGCGTGCCCGTCTATGATTGAGCTCCACGGCTGAGCTTTCGTAATGAAGACGTGGCCTTTTATATGGCCGGTCGATGTTGAAAAGCTCATCCATGCTTGAAAACAAGGAGTGTGAAAAATGAGCTAGCTGATTTGTGACGCCTGATGAAGCGACCGTCATGTTTACGAAGCCTACCGTTGTGATGGCGTCGCGTTTCCGCGCCCCTGCGCGCTTATCGATAAGAGCACGCTAGACCCGAATGAGGCCTCATTATCCAATGTCATATGAGAGTGTATTCAATCACGCGCAAACAACCAGCGATGTTTCCCTCAGATCGACTTTCTATCCTCAAATACTCATAATGCGAGATACGAGGCCATGAATTGTCAGAAGTGCCGAACGCCCCTCAAGCTTGACAGCTCGCTGCAGGAGCTGAACCCAGCGGCTTTTGATCTGCTTGTAGGTCCGTCAATACCTCTTGACCCCAGAATCAAGCCTAAGTCTTTCCAGCCTCCACAGGACAGTCCGTCGACCATGACACAAAATCCACCCGACTACCCTATCCTCAAGAACGAAAGGACATCTACAATCTCATATCCCAAAATGCCTCCTCTCCTACATTCAAGCGGGTCATCCCCCAGGCTCGGCATGGCCTCAGCGTCCAGCCTGCCATGGCAGCCTCTACCAAAGCCGGACTGAAGGACAATCCAGCCATGTCATTTGTTATGCTCACAGATTCCCAAGTTGTTCCTGCGCAGCCTAAGCTAAACGGGCAGCCTACGTCGCAAAGCCCCAAGGTTAAAGGCCAATCCTCTACCGCCCCAGAATCCTCACCCAACCCGGACAAATTCTCACACCGTGTCGAAACCGCTACCCGCCTCTTCGAGATAGTCTCTGCTCGCTCAGACATCGATCACCCCATCTGTACCGAGTGCACCGATCTCCTCCTCGCGGCTCTCTCTAGCCGCCTCTCCTCAGCCATAAAGGAGCGTGACGCATACATATCCTTCCTTAAGACCCTCAAAAATAACGCCCCCAGCCCCGCCGACCTCTCGAAAGCCCAAGCTACCCTCAAATCTGCCCAGGAGGCCGAAGCAAAAGCCTTCCGTGAGCTCGTTTCGCTCGAAGACGAGAAAAATACCCTCGACACCGAGATTGCTGAGTTGGAAGCCGAGTCTCAAGCTCTGGACGCAGAGGAGCAACAGTTTTGGCGGTCCCGCAACGCTTTCGCTCTAAAGCTCTCGGAATTCCAAAATCAACGCGATGCGCTCAATGCGGCGTACGATCACGACACGCAGCAGCTGGAACGGCTCCAGCGCACCAATGTCTACAACGACACTTTCTGCATCGGCCACGACGGCTTCTTCGGCACCATCAACGGCCTGCGGCTCGGCCGCCTGCCCCCACCACAGAACGTCGACTGGAGCGAGATCAACGCTGCCTGGGGCAACGCAGCACTGCTACTAGCCACAGTAGCCGACAAATTAGGCTTCACCTTCCGCGGCTACCGCATAAAGCCCATGGGAAGCACGTCCAGGATCGAAAAAATCGAGTATCCTCCCTCATCCACCACTTCAGCATCACCGCGCCCAACCCCTACCCCAGCGGCTAGGGATCCCCAGCCGAAAACCACCCCCCTCGACCTCTTCTCCTCCGGCGACCTCCCCATGGGCCGGATCATCCTCCACCGCCGCATCGACGCCGGCATGGTCGCCTTCCTCGAATGCCTCCGCCAGCTCGGCGGGTTCGTCCACTCCCCCAATCCCACATCGTCGCCCACGAACCCCCGCCCATCGATCCGCTCGCCGGGTAAAGCGCATGATGGCGGAGGGGATGACAGCAGTGGGGGCTCAGCGCTGCCGTATAAGATCCACAAGGACAAGATCGACGATGTGAGTATCAAGCTGGGGAATAGCACCGATGAGGCCTGGACGAGGGCGTGCAAGTATGCGCTTACGTGCTGTAAATTTCTGCTGGCGCATGCGAGTAATACGGGGGGTGGGGCCCGGAGGGGCGCTGGCTGAGGGGAGTGAGGAAGGGAGAATTGGCATGACAGAGGCCAGTGCGAGCAGTCTGTGGGATATTCGAGTTCATGGTGGGAACTCTTGCGATACAAGCTCTCTATTAGGGTTTGTATCAACATCTCATGAACCTGCTTTATAAAGCTATATAGAGTTGGCTTAATATGCTGGGTAACGATATAGCACGGACCCCCCTCTCATACCCAAAACCGTCTTAACCAGACATCCCATTTTTGGGCGCCCCCAATCCAGCGCCCTAAAGCTACATACGCCTATGATCCAGAGTATTATCGCCCCATTCACCTGTATCTCATGAATAAAACCCACCCCTCTGAAAGCTCTCCACCCCGCCCATCTCTCCCTTCCCATCCACCACCAGCCCCTTCTTCCCCACCGACACCGGCACAGGAACCTTCGCTCCCTCAACCTTCAGCGAACTCGCTCTGCTCCCCTCCCCACCACCACTCCCCGTCCCACTCATCGTACTCGCCCTGCTCTCTCCCTTCTCCGTGATCTGCGGTCTTCTCTGCACGATCTCGAGGTATACACCCGGTAGATAGCCCATCCTCCCATCGCGGGCTCTGCAGCGCCACCACTCGCTCGGCTGGCCCATGGGATCGGTCTTGCTGATGACGGCGACGAGATCGCCTTTCTTGACACTGAGATCGATGGCTTCGCTTCCGGGGGGTAGAGGTGAGGATGTAGGCGGGTAGTCGTAGAGCACGCGGCAGAAGTCGAGTTTCGAGGGATCAAGCGGCTGCTGAGGTTCTTGATCCGGTAAGGGCTGGCCATCTGGTCCTAGTACTGGCCCTAGCTGCTGGTGCTGCGCTTGCTGCTCCTGTGCGCTTTTGGCGAGAGAGCGGATGAGCTTGCCCATGAGGTAGGGGAGGCCGAAGACGGCGAGGAGGAAGATGATGAAGGGTCTGCGGGAGGGGGTTGTGGGCGCGCTGGGGTGGTTTGAGGGGGTGAGACCTTGGAAGGAGGCGAAGGCGGAGGGGGTGAGGGAGGTGGCATCGACGGGAGGAGGGCGGCCGGTGATTTTGGCGAGGAGGGTGCGGAGGTGGCGGAGGAGGGTGAAGATGCCGAGGATGGAACCGAGAGTGGTGCGGAGAGTGGAGAATTGTTCGGCCACGGAGACCATTGCTGCGGGGATTCGGCGTCAGTAAGTGCCCCGGTGGTGAAGGGGTGGATGTGGAGAAGGGAAGGTGGGACGTACCAAAGAAACTTGAGTGAGTGGCCATGTATGTACTCTCGAGCATCTGAGCAAAGCCCCCGAATGCACCCACCAGGCTTTCTATCATTTGGAACGTAGCTTGTGTACTGGAGCTCAGGCTGTTGGTAAGACTGTTGGGATCGTTGGGGTCTCCGTTCATGCCTGGCTGTCCCATGCCGCCGTACATGCCACCCATGCCGCCCATACCGCCCATGCCTCCATACATAGATCCGTAGCCACCCCCAAACATGGAGTTGCCCATCCCACCCAAGCGTGAATAAGGCGAGGAGTAGGGGGACGAACCGTAGCCGTAGCCGCTATTATAAGGAGAGGTACCATAGCCGGGTCTGTTGTATGGTGTATAATTTGAGGCGGTGCGATTGACGACGGAGTTGAGGGTTGAAGGTTTCGAAGGGAGGGGTGGGGGTCCTGATGTAGAGGTTGCGGGTGTCGTGGACGCGGTGGGGTTTGAGAAAGGTATGGATGCGCTGGCTGGTGAAGGTGCGAGGGCTGCAGAGTTGGGATTTAGCGATCTGGACACGCTGAGGACCGCTGAAGGTATACTGAAGTCTGCGCTGTGCGTTGACTTACCAGTTGGTGTCCCTCGTTCCCAAGGCTTTGGCGGAGAGGGCGACGCCATGGTCATTGTGCTCCTTTCTCGACCGCTTCCACCTCTCTACCCTATCCGTAGCTTTCCCCTCTTGCAGCTTCGAGCCAGCTCACATGCTATCTTCCGTTGGACCTGCAATGTTTCCAACGTGCCGGAGATGGCTAGCGAGAAAAATTGACGTGCGGGGAGACTTGACGTAGGTTTGGGGGTTTTCCGAGGGCGTAGCCGGCCAACAGAACGGTGATTGAAATACTCTTCTGGTTTCGTTCTCTGTTCCTCGGTCTGTAAATCGCTGGTCACTGGTTGATGCTGAGTTTAACTCATGCTAGCTCTAGAAGGTGGCTGGCCTGTGCTTGTCAAATTGCGGGAAAGCAAAGTCGAACCTCGGCAACGGAGATCGTCACTTTCTCAGATGCGCTTCCGACGTGATGGAGTTGATACTTTTCCACGGCACATAGATGCTATTGAAACCGTCAAACCGCTTCTTAATATTGCTCGCTTGTTCTTATTGCCCAAGTGAGTAATGGGCGGCTTTGTCCCAAGCTCAAGAATACCACTCGTGCTTTACGATAGGTTTTATGGACGTTGGTCTGTAATATCCATGCAGGCCAATGTCGCGAGAGAATTACGATTTAGTGGAAAGGTAACCAGCTGCATTTTAATCGAATAGAACGGCGAACATACGAGAAGACGTCTTGTAGAAATGGTCATCAAACCCAACTCCCACCTATCGTCAACACGGGAACTCGTCCTTCAAGTCACGGGAAAACACTTCATATTGCATGTAAAAACCACTTGAAATTCTATCTCTGCTATACAGGATAAGTATCCTGAGAATATCTCAATCTTCCAATCTCCAATTTCTCCCCCAATCACGCAACAAGCCTAAAAAGGCTTTTCATCTTTCCTTCTACGCCGCTCATGAATTGGTGGACACAAGCGTCCTTCAAGACCTTGCCAAAAGACACATTTTCATCCAGGATCTGGATCGTGACCGTCTCATTAGCTCCCATAAACACGATCGCCGCTTTCACGGTTTGGCCTACTGGTCGTTGGAAGTAGTCAGAGGAGCCGCCTGCGGGTAGCATGTGAAGCGTTGATTTGCATCGGTGATTGCCACTATCCAGGACTTCGAAGACATCGAGTTCGCCGCATCCAGACGTCCAGCAAGAGCATGCTGGGTTCGTGCCGTACTGAGAGGTGAGTGGAATCTGGGCGTTCATCAGCCAAATGGCAGGCATATCTGAATTGAATCCAGTTTTTCCGGTAGCTGGCATGGTGAAGGAGATGAGGAATATCTTATGATCGCCTCCGAAACCATGGTAAGCCAGCCCCCCGGGTCTGGTATAGCCACAGGATCCATCAACGCAAGTACGGTTTGACAGGATCACGACTTCGGTGTCCTCTTGGAGCACGCTGTTAGCCAGTACCTGAGATGTGCTAACGCCGAACTTCGCATCTTTGGAAGCATATGAGAGCGAGGCGCCGAATCTAAATTTTCCGTCAGACCATTATGAAATAATGCTTTGACGTGCTTACGCAGGGATACTGTCCGCCTGTCCGAAATGGTTCAGGAACATCAGACCTTCCGAAACACCTTCTCCGGCATTATAATAAGCCTGACGAGCCCAGCGACCAGTGCTAGGGCTAGCATCCACCAGGGCAGACGTAGAAACGGCTTTCCGTGAAGACGTAGCCGAAGGCGAGCTCGAATGCGGAGTCGGAGCGGTACTGGACGAAAGCGTGCTCGCCGAAGACGGGATATTGACACTGAGCGCCATGATTGTGGCCTGTGAAGCGCTGCTATCACCCTTTGCCGGATTGTCAGGAGAAACAGGTTGGGCAGCTGGTCCAGCATACTCGTTGACCCATTGAACGACCTGCCCATCGATAGTGGCAGTCACAACATCTCCGACGGCACGTTCAGCATGCTTGTGCAGGCGGGAGTGTGCTGCATGAACGGAAGACCCGTGGTGGATGGCATGGTTGTGTGCATGTTCATACAGAGTATCCTTATTCGAACGCTTGGCTACAGCAGAGCTTGGGATATACACAGCAAGTTCCTTGAGCCACGTGGGACCGCGGACATGGATAGACAGCTGTGGTTACCACAGTCAGCATCGTTACCTGGAGCCGGTGGTGAGTTGGGGTAGGCACCTCTTCGTTCAGAGGCGCTAAGGATCCGCTGTAGCTGTACTTCTCGGTCTCGCACTGTCCGGTGGCGGCAAGCATCTTGGTCACTTTGTTGTAGAAGCCGGTGCCAGGGAAGTTGGTGTAGCTGATGGAGTCCACGGCTGAACAGTACCAATTGCCTCTACAGATTTCATAGTTAGCATGTTATCTTTGAGTCAGGGGAGTGCGTTGAAAGGAGCGTTATTGGAGACGATACTGATCAGACATAGAGCTTGCGGCATGCTCAGATGGGCGATGATGTGCTTAATATTCTGCTTACTTGATTTCCGTGGCTGTTCCTACAGCGCATTGTTGACCACCTACCCCCTGAACAAGAAGCGTTGTTGCCGCACAGGCAGCGACGAGAGGGATACGCATAATGCAATTGATGCCTATCAGATAACAACAATGGGTAATGCTATTACGCTAATACGCTGACACGCCGGTAAGTGGTAATGGTAGGCAAGTGCGTTGGGTTGATATTCAGTACGCAGTAAGTGTAAAAGTGTTGATCAAGTAAGCTTGTGGTCTTGGTTGTTATGTTCACGAAAAGCGATCTTTGACTTGGATGTCTTAGTGTCCTCTCTGGAAGGGCTATGCTTTGCTCCGTGCATGATGCTCTCTTTGAAATTTCCAGCAGCGTGCTGCTTCTTGTTATGGTCTTGGACGGGCGATTCGGGAGGTCACAGTGTTATCTGCAGCATGGGATGGTATTGGGCATAAAGGGAAACGCAAAGAGATACCATACGTCCTGCTTGCACTGCAAAGCAATTTCCATATCAAGATAGCTTGACGCTTCTTTTCTTCTATCAGGCTCCCGGCATAGCACGAAAGAATCCCCACATTCACGGCCCGCAAGGAGAGTCCTTCACAAAGAAGAAGCACCTACAGTCACATGCAGAATGCCGAACAACCTTTTAAGAGACAGCAATATGTGGTATTCTGAACAACGCTCACCAAACCTCGGCTGGAGGAATATACAGAGTTGCGCCAGCGCTACGTAGACCAGTCGTTCCTTGAGAACATATCGCATCTCTGATATCCAATAGCTTTCCTACCCCTTAGTGTAACATGGCAAAGCAAAAGTTGATATACATGAATGGTTTTTGCGGGCATATCCATTAGATGCTTCTCGAGAAGTAGTCAAAACCGAGTTTCCACATGCGCCTCATGCCAGTGTGGAACTACAGTTTCGTGGTCAGTATGAGCGTTCGCGGTCTGTGGACGAAGGCTTACCTTCAACATGTCGATTACATTACGCTCCCATTGTCGTGTAGAAATGGGCAGGCCCTGGTGCGAGCGAGCCACCGGCGTTGGTCTGAACAGCGGAGGTGAAGCTGTTGGATTGCTGGCTGCTGGTCTGGGCTCCCTCGCAGGAGATGGTCAGCAGACCGGTGTTGCCGGCGCTGTTGGGGATGGATGAGCGGTCGTATCCGCTCCAGCCGCCGTTGCGTAGATCGCCAAAGTCGACCTCGCCCCAGGTGCAGTTCGGAACGTTGCCCTTGGCTGGGTCCCGCTCGCAGTCCTGCGCGAAGGAAACCTGGCTGTTCTCGTCGAAGGCGACGGCAACGGATTCCTTTGGGCCGAGATCGAACTTGAGGTTGGCTGGCAGACTCATTCCGGATTGGGCTTGGCCGTCCTTGCCCGATTTGTTCCAGACGATGACGGAGATTTTCGCGCTTGTCGGGTTGCTGAAGGTGTTGCTGTATTTGTAGTCCTTTGCGTGCTCTGGCTTGTCCAGCTTGAGCATGTTGCTGCCGTATGGCATACCAACGTTGCCGATATAGTGATCCTTGTTTCCGTCATCTTTGGGCGAGGAAATGCCTCCAAAGGTGACTTTAGCGCCGCTGGACGAGGACGACTGACTCTGGGAAGGGCTTTGGGGTGCCTCCTGGGGGCTCTGGCCCTTAGGCTGAGAGGAGGGGGCCGCGGGGGCGCTGGTGGACGTGGATGCAGCCGATTTAGTCACCGCTACAGTAGTGGCGGTGGTTGTCGCGGCTTGGGTCGTTGATGGCTGGGCACCTTTTCCGCCCATGTGGTAGTCAACGGTGTTGAAGTCCACGCCACCGTAGTTTTTCTTGTCCTGCCAGTTCACGTCGGCCAGGTCACGCCTACTCTTGTGCGTGTGTCGGTGATTCGTCGGCTGAGCAAGGGCGCATTCGAGGCCCAAGGTCCCCAGAATGAGGGCGCTGTAAGAGAGGTGCATTTTGCTTCTAGGGTCCGTGGTGATGGTGCCTCGTTTGTGGCTAAACTTGAAGGATTAAGTTTAGATTGTAATATGTAGCGTAATGCGAATGAAAATTCTAAGCTTCGGCGTCAGCGGTCAACGCGTGCACGGAAAGCAATAACGAGTGCAATGTTTAAAGAGCGACTGGTAATGTGTAGAAGGGGATTGCAAAATTGATTAAGGAGGAATCTGCTATGGTAGTGCAAGGAAAGAAAGTGCAGATATTGTGGTTTGGGGATCAGAAGTGGCTTGCACTCCACAAAATCGGGAATAAGGTGATCCTTTGATCAACTTCTTAGCTGTCAACGGGAGGGAATTCGACTTTGCACGGCTCAACAATGGGTGGTGACAAGGAGAATAAAGAAAAGGGTGAATGGCGTAACAAAAGGACCTCGCCCGGCGCATACCTGGTGAATTCGCTGCTGATGGTTTCAAATCGCGCGGCAAGGGGGCTCGAATATCAATAGAGAGTGACTAGATCGTAAAGACAGGCTATTCACGGCGACAATGCAACGATCAAGAAAAGAGTGGACTTGATGCGTCGCCTGGCAGTGTTGGATAGAGGTTGGAGAAGAGGTCAGGGGAGGGTCGATGATTGCGTCGGCAATCATGACACTAGAGAGCAGCGCGGAATTTCCCATTGGCCTAGCCTGACAATGGCGCATGCTTGGCGTCTACTGCGACAATCAAACCCGGGAGTCGTGATTCCGCTGATTCGTTCTCGATCGAACGAGGTATTATTGAATTGGCTTTCTCTTCGTCAAGTCCCACCGTGTCATTTGCGGAGTCGCCTAACATTTGTTACCTATCAGCTGTATTCCTATCTATCGATCTTCCCCTGGTGGCGCCAAGCTACGGAATGTGAAAACGAGCGACGTCGTGGAATGCTCTCAACCGTTGCCGGGTAGCCATTTGCCAAGCGTGAGCCCAAGCCTATACGAGTACGATCTTGGTCCAGCGCCCATTTTGCTCGTCTACATTGACACGTCAGTACTCGACATTTCGAAGGCACACTGCTGAATCCGTTGTGTGCTCTGTTGGCGCTATTGTAAAGCTATCTGCGAAGAGGAGCCTCCTTGTGTCAAGGTTTGCTATGGCAGCCTGAAAGCTCCCTCGTCATCCTTCCCATAGACCTGTCGCTGAACCGTTTTTGTTTCGAGAGCTGTCCGAAATAGCTTATCAGTCTGCCCGAGAAGTGCAAGCGATATAACGAAGGACTTGAAGAAAGCATCGATCCTGCCCTTTGTGATGCTATATGTGGGTGGTGAGACCTCTCTCGCTCGGAATTATGGTGTTCTCTAGGTAAGAATCCGCTGGATGTCTAAACATTTCAAAAAACCATAAGAACTGTGGAGAGACCTGTGGCATGGACTGGAGAGATTGCAACTATCAGTAGGATAGTGGCGACAAATGTTTGATTCATGAGAAATTATATTTGCTCTTACAGAATTGCCACGTTGATCTTGATTTCACATTAAGATATGTTCCTTCTACTTTGTTCGTCGAGCTTTATTCATGGCTTCTTCCAGGCATCTATGGCTCCTGGTCCTCGTTAAAAGGTTGCAGCCTTCCGTGCACGGATTGAGAAGCAAACAAGAGGCCTTAACCAGAACTTCTCGTTCAAAAAAATACGATCCCACTTCTCAACTCTTCAAATTGGCCATTGAGGATGTAAAGAATCTCTGAAGGTTTTGCGATCAGCCTTTGCCAAATCGGCGTCGTGCTTTCTCGGAAACCTAACCCTGACTTTGAGCTGTCACTACCTACCTTAACGCGTGCTCGAGCAGTGTGATTTCGAGACAGATAATGCGCGTAGCTTTCAAAGCCACCCAATGTAAGGCAACATTGAGACAGAATCAAGCATCTTTGAGGTTGCCGGCTGCTTCCTTGCAGCTGCTGTCACGTCCTCACTCACGGCCATGGCATCTAACTACAATCTCACTCCAACGCAGAGGCGGGAAGTCAAAGGCTACTTTACAACTGGAAGAGCTACCCCGTGAACCTCCTCAAGGCCAAAAAGCAATCTTACATTCCCAGGATGAAGGTCCTGCATATCCACCAGTGGTCCAGCAGGTCTGGAACAATATGCAGAAGTTCGAAGGTTGCGTGGTCCTGACCAGAATTGGCAACTTTTACGAGGTGCGCTGGCAATACCTTGGATATTCCAGCAGATGCTGACTGTAGTCACAGCTTTATCTCGACCACGCAGACAAGTATGGCCCGTTGCTCAACCTCAAAGTCGCCAAGAAGAAGACCACGGCTGGTCCAGTGTCCATGGTCAGTCTTGTGGAAATGCAGTCCACTTCGTGATACTGAGTAACTCTTAGGCAGGCTTCCCATACTTCCAGCTCGATCGGTTCCTCAAAATCCTTGTGCAAGAGCTCAACGAGTCGGTAGCTATCAGCGAGGAATTCGCCCACAATGCCTCCGGTAAAGTGAAGTCCGGCGGACCGCTATTCGATCGCAAGGTTATGAGGGTTGTAACACCAGGAACTTTAATTGATGAAAATTTCATGAATCCTTATGAAAATAACTACTTGCTCGCCATTATTCAAACTGCGGCGGAACCCGATCTGAAGAAGAAAGAAACAGCTACGCGGAGCGCAACAATGGCTGATAACCCACTTAATGCGTCCAGACGCTTTGGTCTTGCTTGGCTAGATCTGTCGACTGGCGATTTCTACACACAGACCGTGACTGCAGGAAGCCTACCGTCAGCCCTCGCCCGAATCGGCGCTCGGGAGATTGTGTTGGACAAACGTGTAGCTCCAGTTACGCAACAAGTCCTGAATGGTATACTCGACGCGCAGCTTCACCTGATCACATACCATCGGGCTCGTGATGTAGACCTCCCAATTGCCGAATGGACACCGATGCTCGAAGCTGCAGTGCCACCAGAAGTGCAAGGCAATTTTACTCCGGACGAGGTGGCCGCTGGAGGCCTTCTTTTGGGTTACGCAAATGAAAGGCTTCAAGGTGTTGGCCTGAAATTACAACCACCGATCCGTAGGCAAGACAACGAGAGTATGAGGATCGATAAGAACAGCCTGCACGGACTGGAAGTTCTAGAGACGTCCAAGAACGGTATTGGGGGAGGCAAAGGCAGTCTCTTGCACTCGATTCGACGAACAGTGACCAAAGGCGGCACAAGGCTTCTCAAGACATGGCTAGGTACGAAGCTCTCGCTTGCATTCTGCGGTTGCAAAACTTCAATGGATTTGGACAATCTATTAGGGCATGGACGTCTGACTCTGATAAACAGCTTCACCGTCTCTTTCGTTGAAGACCATCAATGATCGACTTGACCTATGTTCACACTTCCGTGCTAATCGAGCATTCAGAGAGGAAGTGACTCGGCTTCTGCGTCGTACTCATGACTCACAACGGCTTGTGCAGAAATTTTCACTAGGTAAAGGTGATGCTGACGGTTTGGTGGCAGTGATGCGGACGATCGAGGCAACAATCGACCTTGTAAGTATGTTGCCTCCGCACTCATGGTCCGACAACCTGCTGCCAGTTCAGGCACTGAGCGGCTTGAGCGGTCGGCTGTCAATTGATGGACCAAAGGCGTTAGCTTCTTCCATAGCTGCGGCTATCGATGAAGACGGCCTGATGCAGAGTCATCGGAATGAGCAAAGCGATAGCGCAGACATGGTTACATTGGCCCAGGATGTGCTGCAAAGTGAAGGATCAGTAGAAGATTTACAGGCACTTTCCGGGGTCGTTCGTTCCAAAGCTGGTAGTAATGCTATCGCGGAGCGAGAGCCGGAGGAGACGGAGACGTGGATCATGCGGAGAACGTGAGGCCTTCGGTAAAGGCCTGTGATCGTTCGAGTTCGCTAATGTGCAATGTAGCGCAAGCCCAACAATGACAGACTTGCACCACCGGCTCATCGATCTGTACCAAGAGAAACTACAGCTTACCACTCAATTGAGGTCACTCTTTGGTAAGTACAATAACGTATCCCTTGAGATTAGCAGCACTCATAGGCGGTTCTAGGAGCAAGCAGCCTGACTCTACGGTGGGCTCCTGGTTTGGGAAATTTCTGCCACGTCAAAGGCGCCAAAGACGTCCGTGTATCCTTGCAACAGTCGGGGCCCGCACGAGATGTCAAGTCTTCAAAGTCTACTCGATCGTTTCATCATGCAGATTGGAGTCGGCTTGGGGGTCAGATTGACCAAGCTAGACTACAGATCCGAGCTGAAGAACAGCGTATATTCCAAACTCTACGCGGTCAGGTGATCACAAACCTTGTGCAGCTCCGACGCAACGCTGCCGTTCTCGACGAGCTCGACATTGCCTGTTCCTTCGCCCTCCTTGCCGAGGAGCAAGCACTTATTAGACCCAATGTGAGCGAGAACATAAGCCATCATATCATCGGCGGAAGACACCCGACCGTCAAATTGGGGCTTGAAGAGGAAGGCCGTGCTTTCGTCGGCAATGACTGCTCGGTTGGCGAAAGGGAGCGTATATGGCTGATCACCGGTCCCAATATGGGTGGGAAGAGCACCTTTTTACGCCAGAATGGTTTGATCTCAATACTGGCACAGGTAGGCTCTTTTGTGCCTGCTGACCATGCTGACATTGGTCTCATTGATCAAATTTTCACCCGCATTGGTTCTGGTGATGACCTTTTTCGAGACCAGTCCACCTTCATGGTGGAGATGCTTGAGACTGCAGCAATCTTGAATCAAGCGACGCATCGCTCATTTGTTATCATGGATGAGATCGGGCGTGGCACCACGCCAGAGGATGGTATCGCTATTGGATTTGCCTGCCTGCATCATCTATATTACAAGAACCAATGCCGCACACTGTTCGCGACCCATTTTCATGTGCTTGCAGATATGTCTCGTGACTTTGAGCGGCTGGCCTGTTATTGTACTGATATAGAAGAAGGCCCTTCAGGCTCGTTCTCGTACATTCATCGTCTTCAAAGAGGGGTCAACAGACAATCTCATGCTCTCAAGGTCGCGCGCCTCGCAGGTAAGTAACCAATCTGATCGTGTTGGGGTTTCGCAACTGACTCTGTACAGGCGTTCCGGCACCGGCTATAGACATTGCGCGGGAAGTTCTCCAGAGTTTCAGTCAAAAGCCATTCGCTCCACCTGGAGCACTCGTACCTCAGATTGCGGCAGCATCAGGTGAATGGTCTCAAGCTATCTCTTCTCCCTACTCAAGACACATCGTTAGGCGGGTCCCTGGTTGTGATATCCCGGCACCTTGTACGAGCGCATAATCATCGGACGATCGCTACCGGATACCTTGCAAGAGACTGACGGAGGGATCTGGCTCAAAGCCTGCGGCCGGACCAAGCCATCCGGATTTGCTGGGCATTGGTCTCTTCAGCATCCGCGGAAACTAATCTTTGAGTTTCTAACCTGGAGTGGGAAACGTTCTAAATGCTATTTGCGCATATCGATGTGATCTTGCAAACGAGCTGAAGCAACGGAATTGGCATTACATTTACTACATCCTACAGTGGTGTGGGACGAAAGCAGGTATAGGCGGGTACAATCCTGCAGCCAAGGACCGAAGTAGAGTCGTCCCGATGCGAAGGACTGCTTTGGCTTTGTTCGAATAATAAGACGAGGTATAGTACCATATATGAAAACTTCAAAATTGGTATCGCTTACCTGGCTTGCTGATAGTGCAAGCCCAACCAAAGCTTAGAGCGACGAACTACATGCTTATTGCTTCCCACGCGCTGATAGCGTGTCCTTAATGTCAACCCCCTTCTTCTCTGTTCGGAAATTACTTCATACAATACTCCTAACAACCTTCAGTCTTAGCCTACTCTTGCAAGATTCAATGTTCCTCGCTTGCAATAATGTGGGACGACCTCATGGCACCATCATGCTCTCATGCTCTGATCTGATTTGATCTCTCAATGTCTTGAACAGCTGAGACTCGCATCTTGACACTCTTGCGGCGTTGTCGCCCTGATGTACAATATCAACATCCATTTCTCCCCCGCCCCCCAAATTCAGCACTCAGAGTCGAAAGGGATGAAAGAAGAAGACATACCCAAGCATCTGCTACCTTTGCAAGCTTGTGACTCTTGAGTCAAAGCACTGCGCGACTTTGGCTGCCTGGGAGAAACTCTCATTATCGTGACCAGGAAGCCCTCGTCCTCACCAGCCATCCCGGATCTCTTCCGTAGTTAGATGTGCTTTTAGTTCTGCGCGATCTCAAATCTCAACCCTACGGCTCTTCTTTGCGCTATTTGTTTTACTTCTGCGCGCCCAGAGTAAAATGAAAGGGGTTACTAAGTTACTTCGTGTATTATCAGGATCTCTCCTAATGGTTTTCTTTGCTTATGAAGGCACTTGCGGTACTCGGTAGCTGTCTGTGATCGTATACGTACGAATGTCTCTACATGATGTTTAGATGGTAGACTACTCCCGCCGGCGCAGTCAGATCGATGCGCTTCACATGCCGTCCGCCTTTCCCTCCAACTACCTCCTTTCCGTAGATTGGAGCGGTCTTACCTCCCACGTATCATACACCATTTCAGATAAGATGTGCACGATGCCTCCAACGGGTATCATATCCCCCTCTCCAACCCCTTCGCAAAACCCCTCACCTCGCAGCCTTCATCCTCGCCGTAGCATAAGCCGCCCCAACGGCACTCAACGCCCCAATGAACAAACAAACCGCAATCGCATTCGGCCCCTCCCCAGCCTTCTTCGGATCCGGCAATACCATACCCTCTTGCTCAGGGTCCTTGTGCAGCTCGGGGCTCTTGCCTGGCTCCAGCAAACTAAATACAATCATGCTGATGAAGGTGCCGACGAACTGGGGGAGAGTAGTGAAGAGGTTTAGGATGCCGAGGTAGATGCCTGCCGTTTCGCCGGTCGATGCATCAGCCGAGTCATCGATATCGCGGTCCAGATGGTTGAGGCGGAGGAAGGTAGGGGAGGGCGCGGGGGAGGAGAAGTCGTTGTCGGTCATGGAGAGGCGGCGGTAGGAGGAGCCGTTGGCGAGCATGGTGTTTGGGGCCGTGAGACGGTTGATTTCGATGCCCATGAATGCAAATGGTGCCCAGCAGGCGAGGGCCCATGGTCTGTGGGGGGTTTTAGCAGGGTGATTTGGAGCGGTGGATGTGGTGACACTTACATCCCACAGATGGAGACGATGATAGTAGCCATTTTCAATGATCGAACAAAAGGTGCCAAAGACATGGAGGCTGCGAAAATCAAGTGGCTGGTCATCCACGCGGTCATTAGATCAGGCTTGTATTCATTAAGCTTCTTGACGAGAGGCGCGATGCTGTGTGGCGGTCGTGGGGTAAATTCTCTCTTCTCGTTGCCCGGCGTCTGTACAACCCAAGGGAGCAGGATGGATCCAGCGAATGTGACGATCGAAAATACGACGAGAGATAACGAGCCTACGCGGCCGATGTCGCCCAGAGCATCCTTGGAATCTTCAACTTTTACATATTTCGAGTAGCGAAAGTAGACCTCGCCGACCCATGTTGTGCTGTAAAACAGGAATGGGAACCATCCTGTCAAGTGATTAGACGTATCTCTAAGCTGCGTTTCTGAACAAATAATCACCTATCCAAGCCCAAAATTGGACCCAGCAGATAGCCTGTATTCGGTCTGGCAAATGCCACGTTGTTTTGAGAATCTTGCTGACCATTTTGACAGCGCCGGATTTTGCATCGGCGTCCCTAACATGCATTAGCCTAGGACAGTGTAAGAACGTAGCAGGAACAAGTGTACCTTGTCGAAATCAAAACGCGTTCTTCCACAGCCAACGAGGTCACGGACACAGCAATAAACAGTGTAAATGCGGCTATCAGGCACAATTGTTTAAACTGAGAATCGCCAAGGGTGGTCCCGAAGACACTCAAGAGATCAATTGTTCCGAGGCCGTAGCCGAAAAGATGGCCGATGGCAATCATCCTACTTGCTTCAGGACCTCAATTTTCGCACGCGCAATCATGGAAAAGATGCTGACTTACCCCAGGCAGACCCAAGTTGCTGTTTGGGTATCGGCAAGGTATCGACGATTAGGCTTCGACAGGACGATTGTACTGGAAAGGTATGAGTACAGTCTCACCAGGCATTCGCTTCTATGACACTTGCCTGCATTGATTGCAAAGTCCACAGCATAGATACTAAGAACGGCCAGAGCAATGGTGCAAGACCGCTTCTGTGCCAAACAATCAGAGCTGCGCTTTGCATGGAGGACACGGATCGACTGACTGAACCTGCGTCTGTGACGAACATGCCCACTATTTCTGACGTCCACCCGAGCACAATCAAGCATATTCCCACTATCGACGATCCTCCTATCATGAACGGTCTTCTTCTGCCCCATCTCGACTTCGAGCTGTCGGCCAGCACCCCGACCACGGGCTGCATGATAAGCCCAGAAAGAGGTCCAGCGATCCATACTAAAGAAGTCTTGCTTTTCGTAAGGCCTAATTGGAGGAGATATGGTGTGCAATCTGTTCAAGAAATCAGCTAACCGTCGTTTGCGCCTTCTGGAAGGCTGTTCTTGACTATCATACAGGTCATTTCAATTCCCCAAGTGATCCTAGTATTGAGTCGTTAACCAAATGATTCAGATTTCGGCAGCCGGATTGCTTACTGGAGGCCAACCAGGCTGAAGGTCAGAAGTGCCATGCGAACCGACTCGGTAGAGCCTTTGATGAATGGCGTCCCTGTCCATGACGCCGCTTGAGGCATTGGCTCCGTGCGGAATTTCAAGCGTGTGCAAACACGCAATCGCCGTCAGCACCTCTCTATTGCGCTTGCTTGCCTATGCTGAATGTTGGTTCATTTCGCAGAGGGAAGCCTGGGTTGACAGAGAAGTGGTAGTATGTAATGGATTCGGACAAGTCATACACGGATTTCGAAAAGCAATCACATTCTGGGTTCCATCAGAAGAGAAGCGAATACAAGAAATCGGCTATGAATTGACACAGTTGGCTCCATGCACTGCTTCAGCATCAGCGGCAGTACACGTCGCGGTACTACGCTAGCCTACGACAACCGCCAAGACCTTGGCTTGTGACAAAAAATCATCGGGCTGAATAGTATTCAGAGAATCATGATCAGACATTTCAACAACCTATCCGTAGTGGTCAGTCGCTTCTGATGCTGGTCAATGATCTGACATGTATCGACCCGAGTGTAGAAGTAGGATTGAGACTGGAGAGGTTCCGGAGATCGATAGGTTTGTTCACACAAGAAGCGACTGACAAGCTTCGTTTGGCAAATCTCGCCATCACAAGGCCACCTAGAGCATCTCTACTCTGTATTTGATTTATTGCACTGTTGATAGCATGGATTTAGCTGACTGAAACTTGGGGACCTACTTCGGACTTCTTGATATGATATGTCACTCTCGCCTAACCCTAACGCTGATTTTCTAGCAAAGCTGTGGGACGATTATCGTAGGTGGTGTCCGCTCAATCCCACCAGATTCGAGGTCTAGTGTGTCATTGACGTGTGTCACAGAAAATCACTCAGCTCGAAGTATTCACACAATGACCCAGTCATGTGCAGAATACCGTTGTTTTAATTACCGAATTTCCGAAAGACGGCCAAAGCTGCGTCCAGAAAGGGCTACAATGGCTTGCACTAAGCCTGATTCGACGGTGATGACGCATAAGGCTTCTACATCAAGATCCAGCATCTCTTCTGGGATAAAGTAACCACCAGCCTGCTTCGTATGGGTTTGAGGCGCACAGCTAATTGTATTTCTGGACAACATCTCGCTTCTTCCGCCGCCACAAAGGCGATACATTCCAGCTGGCAGGCTAGCAGTATTGTCCTCCCCAGTCAGTAGATCCCGCCGGTGGCGCGTATGCCCTCTCTAAGCATTGGCATTACGATTCGCCCTTACGACACCATGCCCTGATCCAAACGTCGCTGCGGGACGTGGTCGTTCCTTGGGGTCCCAACATGGGGACCTCACGTCAGAGATTGGTGCACGTGGTTCAGCACGGATGGCACTGAAAATTGACCACCAGCCCATGCATCGTTATCCACCATGCCCTTCTCAGGTCCTTCTCTGGTCAAGGTCGCTGCTACTCCCATTGGCACTAAAGACATATATAAAGGTTGAAGCGGACTTTGATAATGCGGCTTGAGCACCCCTAGTGATGGCTCCTGAGTCCTGAAGCCTACAGCTGCCCAAGATCGACGACATGGTTCTAGGTTGGACGGTGCTCAGATCAAGTGGGACCGCCAAAATTGGCTTGAGTTAAATCAAATCAAGCTCGTGAAAAGACAGCTTCGTGGCCAATGAAATCGCATATACGGAGCACCGACCACAGTGGTTTCCAGCTGACCTCCCATCTTTCTAACCCGGGGAGCTCTACCGACCATGTCCGCATTGGCGTCCGCATTTGTGACTCTGAGCTTCAGATTCTCGAAGTGTCAGATCTCTCGAAGAGAATTTTAATATCATCCACTTATAGTGCGGGGCTGTTTAGCACCCATACTAAAATGAACCACCCACAATTCCTGACCCCAAAATATCCGCCTCTATATAGTCATTGCACGGATCACGCACACGATATACACCTATCTAACTCAATCTCTTAGTGGGCGATGGGAAGACGCTTGTTTCGGGGAGAAAACTTATGGGCTTAGCGCTGTTGCCACTTGGACCAAGAGGGTACTAAAAGTGGACCGTGTTAAACTATTACTCTTACTTCGTACATCTAGATCTCCGTCTAGTATTTTGGCTTTAGTACTCTTGAGAGTAATTCGTCATGGCACTAGGTCAGAGTCTCCTCTTCTCGGACGTTGAAATGTTTCCTTTTTCACATGTAACAGGTCTTTTTTCATTTGCAAAGAGCTTTACCTCTAGCATCATCCTCTTTCCCCCTCCAAGCAATCGCAGCTATGAGTGTAGACAACATAGTGATTCCAGGGGGAATACTTACAGCCTGGCAAGATCGCCAGCCCAGATCCAATAACGAGGGCGCTGGCGGGAGCGAGGCCTTTGATGTCGCAGAGGTAGCAAGGCGGCGCGCTAGATCATTCACTATAACCTTGGACTCGCAGAATGAAAGCCGAGAGGATACATTGGAACGGCTTGCTGGCATCCTTGAAGTTAACGAAAACACCCAAGTAGCTTTACAGCAAAGCTCCGATGAAGCTGTCCAACAGGGACTACCGATACAACGGCGTCAAAGACCGACCTCTATAGATCTAGGCGGCTTAGGCAGATCGAGAGTCACTGGCCTCAATACGCCTGCCAATCCGGGACTTCCACTTGACCGTACCTCTTCGGTATTATTCAGCGCTGGACAGAAGCGAACGCAGAAGCCTCTCGTTAGCGATACCTCAAGCGAGCTAGAAAACTCCTACATCTTTCAGGGTCTCCAAAATTACAAAATCAATGGACAAGAATCCGCCGAAACTTCATCCATCCCACCAGTGTTCTTAGCCCGGAATAGCTCAAAAAATGCGGACAGACAGCGCAAAGAATCGGCTCTTGACAGGAAACAATCCAGTGTTTCGCAGTATTCGACCATCAACGTGGTTCGCCGGGCCAGTATTGCCGTAGAGAATACGGTGGAGAAGGTCAGGGAGACCATCACTGGCGCTCTTCGCCGTAGTAGCCTTCAAGAAGTGTACGAAAAGGCCAAGATTCGCCAGGCACAGCTGAGGCGAACGACCACTGTGCAAATTGGCTTTCAATATACATTCTACCTTCTTATGCTTGCGACTATATATTTCGTCTTTATCGGATATCCATTGTGGAATGGCTTTGTACTAACGGTATACTACCTGTTTGATAAGGAGCTGGTGATACCGGCCGGCACTGCCATCTTCCTTGGCATTGGCTTTCTGTAATTGTAGGCCCAATTTCCATTGTTATTCCGTGCTGATCGAACGCACAGATACGCCTACTTGCCGCTTCTGATACTATTCGAAAAAGCGCCTCCCGAGCGGCCCCCACTAGATTCATCGGCTCAAGTGGAGAAGGGGCAGGCCAGTGATACTGCACTGCTTATACCTTGCTACAAATCAGAAAATCTGATAGCTGCAACGTTGCAGGCGGCTCTAAAGGTCTTCCCTGCAAAGAACATATTTGTAAGCTCCTGGCGACTCCGGTAAAGATGGAATCGTGGTTGATGTGGTAGGTAATTGCGAACGGCAATTCACCGACTCCACTGGACAACACCGCCGCAGTCTGTGAAAGCTATGGTGTTTCTCATACATGGTCACCCATCGGGTCAAAGATTGTTGCACAATTTGTTGGCTGTTACGTTTCCAAACAATTTCCTTATGTGCTTCTCATTGACGACGATTGTCTGCTGCCACCTAATTTCCCAATTGTGACGGACAGAATACGTGGAAAAACATTGTGTATCGGATACACGATCAAGAGCGTCGGACCCAACAGTAGCAAAGGAACCTTGTGCCAGCAAGCACAGGACGTAGAATACAAGATCAGCGGGATTCAGCGTGCCTTTGCCGGGAAAATCGGTTCTGCAACATTCCCACATGGAGCCATCAGCATCTGGGATCGGAAACTTCTGATCAAAACCTTCCAGGCTCATCCAGGCTTTTCAGTCTCCGAGGATTGGTTCTTTGGGCATGTGGCTCGCCAGCTCGGCTCCAGGATACAGATGTGTACTGCGGTCTTCGTTGAAACCGAAACTCCGACTGCGATTTTCTTCTCCAGTGGTGGCGCCAGGGGTGGGTTTGGCGAGTCAGTCAATGCCCTCCTTATGTCAACCACTACTCACTATCGATAGGATGACCATCTGGAAACAACGCTTCTTCCGCTGGAATTACTTCTTCGTCTCAGGCCTTTACTGGGATATGTATTACATTATCCGCAATTGGAAACTCGGTTGGTGGGAGATAGGAGCGAAGTTGTTCCTCTTCCAAGAGGTTTACGAGACGCTACTATACCTGCTTGCACCGTTCGTTCTTCCGATATCCTTCTACGTTCGGCCACGCTTCTCTGGGTACATGTACCTGGCTACTATAGGTCTCTATCAAGTAAATGTTATTATCTTCAATTATGTGAGTGGCGCGCCTTTTCCATTTGACCACTGCGGTCATCCTAGTGACCATGTCTTCCTGCACTCCCGCACAGTGCTGACTGACACAGATACATCTCCGCCGCCGCAATGAATCTGTCTCAGCTGTTTGTTTGCTGTATTATCTTTATTACAAGGCAGTCCTGACCTACCTCAATATCGCCTCCTGTTACTACAGTATATACAAATACGCCAAGTACTTTGCAAAGCGCCATCCAAAAGTCATTGAAGACGAGAATGCCGTTGCAGTAGTACTGAGGTTAGAAGAGGAGTCGTATGCAGAGCTTGAGAAAGGTGCCGGTCTCGATCAACGTGCTAGTGTTGATCGGGGTAGACGCTTCACCGTTACAGCCATTGGTACCAACCTGAGCTCTGTTGCTCAAGAGCCTCTACAGGCGGGCGGCGCTGCTGAAGAAATCGAAGTCTTTGACTTCGCAGACCAACTCGTACCTATCCCCGAAGATGCCACGGTTGTCGAGCCTCGACGACCTTCCAAGACAGGCCGCACGCCGCCGCCTATTCCGCCTGCAAGACGACCATACTCATGGCACCGAATGACCTCCAATACAAGCTCGGACTCGAATATTTCACCGCTCGAACAACGCAAGAAGCCTCAATCCCCCTTACCGTCTCCCGAAAGCGCTATGGACGCAGACCCACTTTCCAGGATTGGCCGCACACTGCCGCCTGTTTCGCGTTCCGGACGGCCATTCTCATGGCATCGAATGACCTCCAATACAAGCTCTGACTCAAACGTTTCACCGCTTGAACAACGCAAACCGCCTCAAGTTCCCTTGCCGTCTCACGAAACCGCTATGGACGAAGAGTCATCTTCCATAGCATCGTCATCACTATTTCGACGCTCCTCTATACCACACATATTGCGACGATCCTGGCACGACGGAAATTCGCAAGTCCGGCAACCGTCCGGTGCTCCACAATCACGTCCTCCATCGCAGAGATCATCGATCAGTCTGTCGCAACGCATGTCCCGTCGTCAATCTAATCGCAGCAGCTCTGTCTACGACATGCCCATACCCACCATCGAGCACCCTCCTCCTGCTGCCCTGAATTATTCTCGCCACATCAGAGGTGGTAGTTCTGCCCAATTCAGTAGCCGTGATTTAGTATCAAATCCGGATACAAGTCGCTACATCACCGTCCTTGCAGATACCGGCAATAGGAGCAGGGACTGGTTGTTCATCAATGAGGAGGACGAAGAAGAGGAAAAGCGGAGTAGCGATGGAACCACGTTACGGGATAGTGAGGAAACTATGACCGAAGGTCGACGCAGACGAGTCGTAGCAGTAGGAAAGTGAGGGTGTTCATCAACGATGACGGTATGGTTTGATACTTTAGGCTCCAGACATGGGTGCCCTAGTCGGCTGGACGGGGTGTCGTTATATCCATAAGAGTTGTATATTTTTATGGCCGACTCTTCGATCAGAGCGTGAGTTGAACCTGAGCTTCCCGCTATCCACTGGCAGAGAAAGGCCGTCTGGTTTAGAATGGGAAATGCCAAGATATTCCCATGTGCTTTGCCGCGCCTAGACTGCAGCTCCGATCCAGGACTGGGATTGGAAGATAGAGACCCGGCTTTTGGACGAACAACTGACAATTCTCCCAAGGGATGTCAGCTTCCATATGCAATCAGGAAGTGACACTCCCCCCGAGTTTGTGGCTACATGACTTTCCGACATTAGCCGATCAACCGCAGGAGTGCAAGAGAGTAACGATGAGCCGCAAAGGAGGAATACCGACGCTGTAGAGTGGTTCTGGGGAGGAGTAAAAGCGTCAAAAGGTAATTCCAGAGGTGTCGTCGGAGAGCATCTTGGGACAGCTGATGCCCGTTCGAGCGTCGGAAAAGGGGTCGTCGTTCTCCGATACTTGCGCTGGTTAAGATGCCTAACGCCATCCCGTGCAAACGTTGAAACACCTTCGTCCTCTCTTTCTCGAATTTCGTCAGCCATTTCCCTGGGTTCTTCACGGTCCGATTATGAAAAGCTGTGCTTTAAAACTGCATCAATTAATTCCGCTCTTCTAACAAATACTCATCTCCGCTACCGCCAAACAGCTAAATAGTCTCTCTTCAAACAACCTCCCTCATCCATCCCGTACCTCCTCCCTTACCTCCTCCCCCCCTTAACCCACCTCTCCAACCCCCCCGCAAACCCCCCCTCCCCAAACCCCACCAACCTCAACTCCTCCAGCGCCTTCAAATCCCCCTTCACCAGCTCCTCGAAACACCTCTCCTCCACCCTCCGCATCATCTCCCCCCTCACCCCCTCCCTTCCCCCCCCCTTCTTCGTAATCACAATCTCCAGTCTCTTCAACCCCACAATCTCCCCCACCACCCTCGCGATCAGCGGGAACTTCGCCCACAGCTCATCCGCCCAGGCGATTTCGAGTTTTATGGACTTTATGAGCTGGCGGTAAGGGCCGCGGAGGGCGAGGAGGTGCGTGTCGAAGGAGCGGGAGGTGTAGGGCGTGGAGGTGGTGAGGGTGTTGGCGCCGTAGAGGAGGGGGGTGCCGAGGTGGTGGAAGAGGCGGGCGGTGAGGAGGATGGAGGGGTGCAGGTGGGTGCGGTAGGTGGAGGGGGTGTGGGCGTCGGGGTGGAGGATTAGGGGGGTGGGGGAGGTGAGGAGGGGGCGGAGGATGCGGGTGAGGATGGAGAGGGGGAGGTGTTGGAGATGGGGCGAGGCCATGGGGGCGTGGGTGCTGGTGATGATGATCTTGCCGGCGCGGATGGTGTAGATGGCTGGGTTCGAGGTGGTGGTGGTGGTGGTGGTGGTGCTGTCGTCGTTCGAGGCTTGGAGGAATTGGAAGAATGGGGCACTAAACATCGAGTCGTGTTTTTGGCCGGGGGCAGGTCCTTCCTTCGTCTTCTTGAATAGTTTGGTAGAGATGAAAAGCCTTACGTTTTGGAAGGAGCGACCTATGCTTTGGAGGAGCCTGAACCCCATGATTGATGTGGATGATGGTGTAATTCTAGCGTGGTGATGGAGGTTTGAAAGATAGAGATGGTATATCAAGAGCCATAGAAATTTTCCGATGTCAACGATCGTGGTGATCGTGGTTATCGTGGGCCATGCTCGCTCACTTCCAGAACAAACAACACTTGTGACCCAACAAATTGTCATATCATCATACCCCTGCGCGTCACATGCTCCGACTTTGGATATAGAGTTTATATGGGACTTTGTCTTCATATTTTGTATATATGTTAACTCAACCAGTATAGACTCTATGGAGAAGCTTTCTCTCAGTACCTTTCCAAGAATGCCCGATCAATCAGACGACATAGCAATTGATTCGAAGATGCTAACAGAGTGGTGAGAAGGGTGGTTCATGGGCTGCCCGTCCTTCACTGTTCGACCATGACATCAGGTAGGAGAGTGAAGTGAACGCACCTGATAGGAATTGTCAAATCGATAACCTATCTGCAAAGTAAAAACATAAAGAGCCAACCTAAAGCTTGGAAGAGATGATAGTTGGCCGTCCAATACACTGAAAGTAATATTGACATATGTACAACATGATCTGGCTTACATACAAACAGACGCTCTTTACTGCAATGATAACAGATTCCAGGGTATGGGGGGTTCTAGCTCCTAGACGTACCTGGCACCTAAGCCTCCTTCTGGAACAGAGCCCGGGACCTGCAAGCTCAGACAGCTCTCGGTGGACTCACTCCTGAGTACCAAACATTGGGGACTCTTCAAGCCTGCTCTCGACGAGGCGAGACAATCAATTTTGGGTCGGCATTTCGGTACTGGCTCGGGTCGCAACAGCATCTTCACTTCTCCAAAGGCTTGTGACAGTCTTCGTTTGAGTATAGAAATTGATCCCCGATCTGCCGTAGAAGGTATTTGCTCCACCACCAGCGACACTCTTCTTGTTTCCAGTAAACGAGAACTATCACACGTCAAAATCAGCGTTTTTGACAGATAGGAAGTCAGAGACAAGACTGGGGGAAACCCACCATTGGCAAAGGGACGGGTATTGGTACGTTGATGCCGACCTGGCCAGCTTCGATGTCTCTCTGAAAGCGTGCTGCTGTGCTTCCGCTGCGTGTGAAGATGGCAACACCGTTCCCATATTCGTTTGCATTGATTAGATCGATCGCTTCTTCTATGGTGTCAACACTTAGGCACACAAGCACGGGCCCAAATATCTCCTCTCGATAACATCTCATGTGCGGTTTCACATCGGTGATTACCGTGGGACCAATCTGGACATACGTTACAAGTCAGCTCAGGTCGGTTGATGATCTTCGACTGGCAGATCTTTCATGTCAATTTCTTACCCAATTGCCGTTGGGATACTTTTCAGGCTTATATCCTCGACCATCCACAAGGACTGTGGCTCCCTCCTCTTCGGCACTAGCCACAAGTGCTTCAATACGCTCTCGGGCTTGTGGGCTGATGAGAGGACCAAGATCGGCTCCTTTTTCGAACCCACCGTTGACATTCAGGCCTTTCGCTTTCTCAGCCAATTCGGGAAGCCACTCTTTCGAATTTCCAACGGTGACCAAAGCGCTCAAAGCCATACAACGCTGCCCAGCCGCTCCATATGCTGCACCAGCAATAGCATTGAGCGCATGTTGCTTATCACAATCGGGAAGTAGAGCAGCATGGTTCTTCGCGCCAAGGTTGGCTTGTACACGCTTGCCGTTCGCTGAGCCCCGAGTGAAGATGTATTCACCTGCTTTGTTGCTGCCCACGAAGCTAATGGCTTTGATGGCTGGCTCGTCGATTATGAAGTCGACCGTCTTCGCCGAGCCGTGGACGACGTTGATCACACCATCTGGGAAACCGGCCTGCTGAGCGAGCTCAGCCAGGATCATTGCTGCTCCAGGATCACGCTCCGACGGTTTCAGGATCAATGTATTGCCAGTGATTGTAGCGATTGGCATCGACCACAATGGAATCATGGCAGGAAAGTCTATCCCCAGATCAGGTCAAGCTATACCAGTTGCTGCAGCTGCGAAACACATACTGAAAGGACATATGGCCGCGACTACCCCCAGCGGCTCTTTGTAGCTCCGGGTTTCCATGTCCTTTGCAACTTCGAGAATTTCGCCGGTCAATTGAGTTGTTATACCGCATGCTGTCTCCGCGACCTGTAAGCCCCTCAAGACATCTCCTTTTGCGTCTGCGAAAGTCTTTCCCTGTTCAAGTGTAATGCTCGCAGCCAGTCGGTCCCAGTTCTCCCGAATCAGACCGACGAATCTGAACATGAGCTGTTGCCTGTGGAGAAGGCTGGTGGCTCGCCATGCTGGGAATGCCTTCTTAGCGCTCTTGACTGCTGCCTGCAATTCTTCGTTTGTACTTTGGGGCACTCGTGTGACTAGATTGTTTGTAGCCGGATCGTGGAGATCTATCCAAGTGGATGCCTTTGATTCTACAAACTTATTGTCCAGAAAATTTGGGGTATTGCCTGGTGATGTGATAGCTTTGTGGTCGGCGGGATAGTCTTCTTTTACTTGCGCAGCATTGGCGGCGGCAGCGTAGTGACACTCCGCAGTGGCATGGAGTGACCGTGCAGCCACAACAGGAGATTTGAAGGGCGAAGATGTCGTTCGAGGGGCTCTATAGTGACCGAATGGCTGAGCCTTCGGTACCCCCGTCCGGGTCAATGCTCGCCATGAAGCCATCGAGCATCAATTGAGAAGAATGTAAGCCTAATCACAATCAACGGTCGGTCTCAAGCTGGTCTCCCACTTCCACGGGACCGATACATCCTTGAATCACTCTTCACTGCAAATATTTTGAGAGTCAGCTGATGGTGATGTGAATCATTTGAGGGTGGGTAGCGATGTGCGGGGATCTCAGGTCCAACGGCTTCTCGGCAAGCTGGGCCGGAAGTAATCTTACAGGCAATGGTCGAGAAGAGTGCAGCAAGGGCGGACACTCCTGGCAACGGTGGAGGGAAAGCTTCACGGTAACGGTTATTTAGTCCCTGATTTACTTTTGGTAACATACTATCATACACGCCTCGTACTTAGTAATTGACTGATTAACCTTCCAAACATGCAATTCTGTCTCCGCGTCTTCTTCTCTCACACCTCCAAGCAAACCGCAAGGCTTTCCATAGACAACGCTCACCCCTTCTACCTAGGCAAGTCGCCGAATCTACTCTGCTGGCCCCGATGATCTGGTGGTCCTCTTGTTGACCTCGGCTTGGATCTTCTCAGAGCCAGATGCTGCGGCGTCAACCACTTGGTCTTTGGTATCTAGAGCAGTCTTCTTCACATTCTCTGCCGCCTTCTTCACTTGTGGAGGTGTGCTCGCGCCGGACATGGTCATGAGTCCGATAGCAACAGCAAGGACGAGCGCAAACACGGTACCAATAGCTCCAGCGACTTCGGGCATGAACTTGATAGCCTGGATAGGATCCCCTTTTGCGATAGTGATGAAAAGATCGAGCTTTTCACGAACGTAATGAACGGGGTCATCCATGAAAGTCAGATCCATAGGAGACTTGGGCGTGTCAGCCTCCTTGGGCTTGGAGGCCTCCTCTTCGGCAGTTTCGATCTTGTTCTTGACATCATATGTCTCAGCCTTGAGCTTCTCAGCATCTTCGATAGAGTGACCGATGTAGATATTGTCGAACAGGATGTCGTTCTGCATGGTCCAGATCTCGAAACCGATCTGTGGCTGATTAGTATCAGGCTAGACCGGTAAACATGGAGAACTTACGGCTCCCATGGGCTCAAAGTTCGCTGGTGTCTTGTCCTCGAAGTAATCAGGGTTTGCAATTTTCTTCGGCTTCCAGACACCTTTGTAAGCCGGGTTGTCAATGTACTCAGGGCTCCATTTGCCCTTGTACGCAGGGTTCTTCTTCATTGGGGGCTCCCATTTTCCGCAACCAGAGGCTTCCTCACACTTGGGGTTCGGTACACTCGGTGCGATCCAGTCACCGTCCTCCTCATCATCCCAGTCCTCTGGCTTTTCGGCCTCAGGGTCGGGAATCATGGCAGGTTCGTCATCAAGCCAGTCGTCAGGCTTTGTGGCTTCCTCATCGACGATCTCGTAAGGAGCGTCCTCATCCCAGTCCTCTGGCTTGGTAGCCTCAGGATCTGCAATACGAGCTTCATCAACCCAGTCCTCCGGTTTGGTGTCTTGGGCGTCATCGATCTCCTTCTCAGGGTTAACCGCTGGGGAGAAGTCCTCGAGGAGACTACCAGTCTTCATCTCCTCGCCATCGATCTTGATAGTGAAGGTCTGGTCCGGTTTCACAATAAGGGTATAAAGCGAGGTGGTCTTTACAATACGTGCCATAGGAGCGCTCTTGAGATGCTTCTCCTCATATTCGCCGGTCTTCGGATTCTTGTGCTTGAAAATGAAATGAACCTTTCGCACCTTTAGTACCTTTGCCTCATAGAGGAGACAGCATTCGACTTTACCTTGTTGGTAGCTCCACATTTGTCAGGACCGAACATGATGACATAGGGCGAGGCGTTGGAGAACTCTTCGGCGTGGAGGGCTTTGTTGTCCTTGAGAAGCTTCATATACGCACCACCACACTCGAGACCATCTATATCGATATATCAGCTTCATTAGTTGTAGGCCGGTGGAGAAAAACTCACTTTGTAGCTTGACTTCGTACTGGACGACAAGAGTCTTTCCCTTGTTGTCAAGGGCCTTGGAGAACTTGGCGGAGATGGCATGATGTGCTGCTGGGTTCTTGACTACAAGACCCTTGTCGCCCTCGATGGCCTTGAGAACTTGGGGCTCCTCAACAGCCCATTCGCCAACGTACGCCCACTCCTCGGAAGCCTTGGCATCTTCTTTTTTCGCATGGGATGGGGCCCATCGTGACTCCCAGTCGTCTGTGAACTGTTCGAAAAAGGGTGCCTTGACAGTCGATGGCTGGCCGAAGCGTTAGTATTCATCGCATGCATCAATTGAATTAGGCATGAGAGCTGTGACACCTACAGTGAAGGTTGGCTTTTCGACTGGAGAGGATGTAGATGACTCTGTTACGGAACTTGAAGATGGATCTGTAGCATCATCGTCTGCTCGTACCGCGCCTAGAAGAGTAGCGGACGAGTACAGAACAGATAGCAGAGCTGCGTTGACACGCATGTTTGCTATGGAAGATCTGGAGTCTCAAGACACGCAGAATCTGTCAACGGAACCGAGCTGAGAATGTGGCACGGAATATTCGCGAAGATGAAAAGTAAGTAGGATCAGTCTACTGTAATAGCGTTTTATGTTGGAAGAGGACACATGTAAAATTCATGGATATGGTTTAGCGCCTTCCGCGGATATAGCCGCCAATTACAGCGACTTGGCGACCCGACGGGATGCCATGAGCCTCACTAAAGCTTTTGTTTCATCCTATTCTGATCACTCAGTATCGTCTGTCGGCTGTTAGATGGATCAAGGATAGTGAAGCTTGCTTGAACAACGAAGGTAGTATGTGCCTTGGCATTCGGCGCAATCAGCTCACAAAAGCTCGGTCCAGTTGACCTTGTAAGTGATATCCACATGGCCCTCGGTATGTCCCATATAACTTCACGGACCATAATCACGCTTTGCACGTAAGTGTAAGGTATGCGTGGAATTGCTCGATCAGACTTTCTCAAATTCAATCATGGGCTTCTCTCTTACAGTTGCAAAGCCTTTCTGAGATTCCTCCAGATGGAAACATCTGACCATGCTCTTTCCCAGCAGATCCATGCAATCAATGTACACATAACAGAGGGTGTTCAAGCGCTTGCCGAGCCTAGGGTATCCAAGACCACCTTCATTAAGTACGATCATGAGCCAGTGAATGTACCCATTATTTCTCGCACAATTTGTCGATCTCAGTCTTCTCAACTGCTCGACAAGCATCTCAACCAAAGATGTTACCCGAATAATGATCGAGCTAATTCACTTATCCTAGGTGAACTCGTTTTTCGTTAGTCAAGGACAATTCGGCAAAGAACCTAACTTTTCATCCTGAATCTAACGGCCGTCCGTGCGACATTTCATCAGTGCTACCATCATATGTGGACTGAACTCCATCTCCTCCCAATTTCATCTTTCGCCACATGAGTTGGTTACCTCGTCAGCTCACGAAGGTCCCACCCGCAATGTCTCTCTTCTTATCAGATGACTCGGACGAAACCAACGATCATCTCATTACATCGACTGATCCTGATCATCCCGCAAATCTCATATGTACCTTATGCCGCAATTTCTACACTTTAGGATGGGTCACCGGTACCGGTGGTGGGACGTCAATAGCTACGGATTCTCACATCTTCATTGCTCCCTCAGGTGTGCAGAAGGAACTTATGCAGCCGTCCAATATCTTTGTGATGCTACGTGCGACTCGCTCCTACCTACGCAAACCACCTGTGCTCAAACCTTCGGCTTGCACGCCTTTGTTTCTTGCCGCATTCGAGAGAGGTGCTGGATGCTGCATTCATACACACAGTCAGTGGGCTGTGCTGGTGACACTACTGGTTGAGAGGGATGCGACGAGTAGCGGCCTTGACTCGAAGAGCGACTGCTTCGAGATTGAGCAGATTGAACAAATTAAAGGCATACCCAAGGGCAGAGGCGAAACAGGAATGATGGGGTACTTTGATCGCTTACAGGTTCCCATCATTGAGAACACTGCACAGTAAGATAGCGAAATAGTTCTGTACACCATTACGGGCTCATCACTGATTGCCCGTTCAGTGAAGAAGACCTCACGCAAAGCTTGGAGAAGGCGATGGACAAATATCCTGACACCTATGCTGTTCTTGTTCGAAGACATGGCGTGTAAGTTATCTTGCAGAGGTTCACGGTCTGCGATTACTGACTCTGTAAGATATGTATGGGGTGACAACGTGCACAAGGCAAAGACACAGGCAGAGAGGTAACCATCTGGAATATTAGATAGGCTCTGCTAATCCGTCACAAGCTTGGACTATATCTTTCGCCTTGCGGTGGAGATGCGCAACTTGGGCCTGCCGTGGGTGAGAAGTGTGAATCAAGGGGCTCTCGGGCGCCCGGTGAAGAATTCCCAACAGACCGCAACCACATATACCGGGGGGACCGATAGTGCGCCACCGCGACGAGGTCGACCCAGAAAGAGTGGTTTAGACGGTGGGGCGGTCAATCTCGAGGAATCTCGGAAACAAGACAATGATTCACTGGCTTTGAACGGAGTAGATCCGGGTGCTGGTGTCTCTACGAAAAGGCGTCGTGGCCGGCCTAGCAAAGTAAAAGCGGAGGAAGAAGATGTCGACTTGGCGACTATCAAGCAACCTCAGAAGCGTGGACGTGGACGCCCGAGGAAAAGCACTGATGAGGCTTAGGGAAGGGTCTGTCCGGGTGATGCTAGTCAAACGCAATATCTTAATCAGCATAAATAGCCGGTGTTAATAGCTCAGATAGATCTGAATTACCTTTACGGTATGCAAATCTGCGAATAGTAAATCACGTAGGTGTTGCCTCAAGATCAATTTGTGTTTATACTTCTAGGCTTGGCAGCAGACCTCGGATTTAGAGGACTTAAGGTTTACGTACTTTCACCAACTTGACCTCTTTCCTAATTACTCGCCCCGCTCATGAGTAAGACTGCTCAGGTAGTAATCGTTGTGTCTCGATCAGCGATATTCGTTGCTATCCTCAGGCAAAGAATGGCCTCAACTCGTGATGAATTTGTGAACCCGTGACGGGATGCGTCCACCAAAGCCACCCACTGCTTAGGTCCCATCAACCTGCGCCGAAAATGCTCCAGATGTGACACAGGAAACTTCGAGGTGTGACCGACCTGCGACTGACCGACCTGCGACTGGACGTCCCGCCCATTGAAAATGGATCACGACGCGGGTGAATTCCCAGACGAACGTGGGCCGAAGCGCCGCAAACTCAACGAGCCTAGCCGACATTCCCAGTACTCAGAAGGTTCTTCGACTCACTCGTCAGATGTATCACCATCGAAGATCTCGGAACATGGATCCGAAGCTTCGGGTGAAAACAATGGTGAACAAGAGAAGCCAAAATCCAAGCACAGGATCCATGTTCCCAAAAACGGGGAGATACCCAAAGATGCTTTCTATACTCAACCGCCCCAGCGTGACTCTAGTCCCTACAGAATTGAGCCATTCTGCTGGCACAAGCCGAAGCAAGTCACACCTGCCCCTGTGAAAGAAGGTAGAGCCAGATGTGAGCCTGCGGCACGTACAAAGCCGCCAAGCAGTCACAGGGACAGAGAGGCCGATCATGTCACGGTGAGGAGAAACAATAGCAATCCAAAAGCTACAGACATCGACAAGTCGCCTCGGCTTCACAAGACATCAGACGAAGCATTTGAGGATGTACTTGCCGATCTTCCATCCGATGCATTCTCATCTCCGGAAGGGCGCCCAACTGGCGCTCTCTATGATCCCATTGCAATCTCTCCGCAGTCACATAGTATTCCGAACGAGATCATATCTACTCAAGTTCACCAAGTCCTGATAGCTCCTCTGAACAATTTACGGCAAACTACTCTGTTTGGCCAGAAAGCGCGTACAGAGCCTTCATCGAGTCAGAGCACAAAAAGGCATAATTGGCCGCTAGCGAATCGCGAGGAGCCGCCTACGCACCATGTGCTGAATCCTGATGCCCTTCAAACCTGGATCTATCCCACAAATTTGGGCAGCATTCGGGAGTATCAGTATGGCATCGTGGCCAAAGGGCTCTATCATAATCTATTAGTTGCTTTGCCAACTGGATTGGGGAAGACCTTCATCGCCGCTACAATTATGCTCAACTGGTTCCGATGGACCCAAGATGCACAGATTGTCTTCGTTGCTCCCACAAGACCTCTAGTGTCGCAGCAGGTGAAGGCATGCTTCGAAATAGCCGGAATTCCAAGAGCAGTCACTGTCATGCTCACCGGAAACACGGTTCCCGGCGTAAGAGCCGAAGAGTGGCGCAGTAAAAGAGTGTTCTTCATGACGCCGCAAACGCTAATCAACGACCTCAAAAGTGGTATTGCAGACCCTAAGCGGATTGTACTCCTCGTCGTCGACGAAGCGCATCGTGCGACAGGCGGCTACGCCTATGTTGAGGTCGTTAAATTCTTGAACCGCTTCAACACAAGCTTCCGAGTTCTAGCACTGACCGCTACCCCAGGGGCGTCCGTGGAAAGTGTGCAAGAAGTCATCGACGGTCTTGGCATATCGAGAATCGAGATCAGAACGGAAGAGTCGCTCGACATACGTCAATATGTCCACGCTCGAAAGATTGACACCATACTTTTTGACTACTCTGAAGAAATCGTTATGGTCATGGAACTCTTTGCTAGAGCACTCCAGCCCCTGCTCAACCAATTGAACGGCATGAATGCTTACTGGGCAAAGGATCCAATGGTTCTAACCCCGTATGGCTGTAATCTGGCCAGTAGGGCTTGGATGGGGTCAGACGCAGGAAGGAAGGCGAATCCTGGCACGAAAGGCATGGTATTGAAGATCTTTGCTTTGCTGGCAAGTCTCTCTCATGGTACAGAACTACTGAAGTTTCATGGAATCGGTCCCTTTTTCCGAAAGGTACTCTCATTCCGAGATGGAGCAAAGAGCGGCAAATACGATCAGCAAGTCGTTCAGTCCGAACATTTTCAGAAGATGATGACAAGACTACGCGCATGGGTTAGCAATCCAGACTTCGTCGGTCATCCGAAATTGGTATACCTGCAAAGTGTAGCAATGAACCACTTTCTTGACGCCGGTGATGGCCGAGGAGCCACAGATCCTTCCCGTACCAGGATCATGGTCTTCGCACACTATCGTGACAGCGCGGAGGAGATAGCAAGGGTCTTGAAACGTAATGAGCCAATGATTCGTCCCCACGTCTTTGTGGGGCAGGCGAATTCTAAGGAGTCCGAAGGTATGGACCAGAAAACACAGCTCTCTGTCATCAACAAATTCAAGGATGGAACTTACAATACGTTGGTCGCTACATCAATCGGCGAAGAGGGCCTTGACATTGGAGAGATTGATCTCATTGTCTGCTACGATGCGTCTGCCTCACCTATTAGGATGCTGCAACGAATGGGGAGAACAGGAAGGAAGCGTGCGGGTAACATTGTGGTGACTTTGATGAAGGGCAAGGAAGAAACCAACTTCACCAAGGCCAAAGACAACTACGAAAAGATGCAACATGAGATCGCAGCAGGCACCAGGTTCAGTTTCCATGATGAGAGCAATCGCCGGATGATCCCGAAGTCTGTGCAGCCGGTAGTGGACAAAACGATTATAGATATACCTCCAGAGAACACTCAGCCCGAGCTACCGGAACCAACAAGAAGGGCAAAAGCGCCGAAAAAGCCTCCGAAAAAGTTCCACATGCCGGACAACGTTCGAACAGGGTTTGTCAATGCTTCTCGACTGGGAGCGGAAGCAAGTGAGGAGGACACTACACCCATGAGTACCTCCCCGTCCCGAGCATCCGAACTGCCGCAGGTGCAAGTACCTTTACTCGACGAGGTACTACTTACCCCGGCTCAAGAGAAAGAACTTGAGCGAACGTATCTAGACATCAAAGGCGATACACCGCAGATAGTCCAAGTTCCCGGAATGAATGCATTCCCCCTTCTACAGCGGTCATTGCGGCCAGTCTCACGGATCGCCCACGGTCAAGTAACTCGAAGAATGGTAAAGATGCTCTCCAGGATGCATGAACCCGAAGGTCCAATAGCCGAAGGGTATGAGAAGGCGCTGCGGCACGAGGACAGGGATGCGGGCAGTGCTCAAGCAGAGAAGCGCGCCGCCTTCCAAAACGGCTCCTCCGGCTTTCACAAAGATACCTCAGCTTCTACGACAAGCTTCCACGATGCGACAACACACACCATGAGTGACATGGAAAGAGTAAGGGATCATGTGATGGCGCCCAAGGAAAGTACCTTAGATCTTCGCTCCGATGAAGAGGCTAGCGAAGAGACGCTCGGAGAAGAACCTTTAGGAATCTTAAGAGTGACTTCCTCGACGTTCTCTCCTGCCTCGTCTGCCAACACTAGGCAGCCGTTCTACCTGTCGCAAAGCAAAAAACACGCTGTAGACTCTGATTCAGGCGAGGATCTTCCGGATTTCGGTGCTCTCATGGGGAAACCTGGATCAGCTGCTGCTGCTGCTCCCGTGCTGTCTTCAAGCAAGGCGAGAAAGGGCGGTGCGTCTGCGAGGCGGAAGGCAAGAAGGGTAATTGAGGATGACAGCGATAAAGAGTGATGGTCAGCAAAACGTTGTGCTATAGTCCATGTGCTGTGGATGGTTTGGAGTAATACTGCATTTGGCGTATCAGGTAGAGAATAGATACCCTTGAATAGCTTCGCCATGATGCAGCATGGCTTCTTCAAAAGCAATTGCATTCGCTTCCAGTAAATTCTTTCCCACATTAGATAAGATATGAACATGCTTCACCATATTCGTTTTCTCTAGGCATCCAATACCATCAAAGGATCCCAGATCGATTGCCTCGGACTTCCACTTTCTCATATCTCAATACCCCAATACCCCAACATGGCAGCAGACACCCAATTCGACAGCGCCCTGTACCTCCCCCTTCTCCCTCCCCACCCCCCACCCCCCACCCCCACTGACCCTCTCCCTCCAGCGACCTCCTCCGCCGCCTCCCCCCACACTCCACCACCGCCAACCTCAACCGCATCTGCGCCCTCGCCCCCCAGCTGACCGAAGACCTCCTCTCCTCCGTCGACCAACCTCTCGAGGTCCGGCAATGCAAGAAGACGGGCCGCGACTACCTGCTCTGCGACTACAACCGCGATGGGGACAGCTGGAGGAGCCCTTGGAGTAACGAGTTCTATCCCGAGCTGCCGGAGGGCGAGGAGGGCACGAAGCCGAGTGAGAGGGTGAGGAAGATGGAGGTGGGGATGGGGGAGGGGGTGGATGTGTATCGGGAGTTGTGAGTGCTGATATTTGTTTTGGGGTGGGATGGGGGTTGCTAATGAGGGTGGTTTTGATGGGGTTTAGGTATTATGAGGGTGGGGTCAGTAGTGTGTATTTCTGGGATCTGGATGATGGGTTTGCGGGGGTGGTGCTGTTGAAGAAAAGTATGAGGTTCTCCTTTCAATTGCTGTGGTGTTCTGTTCAACGAAGTGGGACGGTGCTAATGGGAGGGCTACAGCAACGCCAAAGGGCAAGAGTGAAGGCGGCTGGGACTCGATCCATGTCTTTGAGGCCATCGACCGAGCGAGGGCGGCACACTACAAGCTTACGAGTACGGTGATACTGCACTTGGGCACGAAGAGCGAGGCTTTGGGGGACATGGATCTCAGTGGGAATATGACGCGGCAGATCGAGCAGGATATGCCCATCCAGGATGATACGAGCCATATTGTCAATGTTGGGAGGCTGGTGGAGGATATGGAGTTGAAGATGAGGAATCTCCTGCGTATGTCTTGATAATTGGTTTCATTGGCAATGATGTCTTGGCTGACAGGTGTGTAGAGGAGGTGTATTTTGGGAAAGCAAAAGACGTGGTGGGCGACCTAAGGAGTAAGTCAAATGTTCGAAAGTAATCGTTTGTGTATTGCTAATGCTTGGTAGGTATACCACCATTGACAGAGGCCAACAGAGACAAGGCAAGTCATCAAGAGATGATCAACTCGATGAAGCGATAGGACGGCCGCAACCGTTTTATTGCTCTGCACCAAATTTGGCGATCGAAACTGCCAGACATTTTCTGTTGTACGCATTAGCATAACGGTTGATGTAGCCTCAGCACCCAAGAAAGCCTGCTTCTGATGATTTTGATCTTGCGATGCGGAAATTGGCGTTCTGTTCAAGTACGAAATCCAAGTCATCAGGGATCGTCAATACCGCACTCGTCGTCTCGTCACGCAATCTCAAAGGCAAGGGCGCTGTATGATATCCACCTATCGTACAGCTTTTTAAAAGGTCTTATTCGATCACATCATCGCAGACGGGGACTTAGGCGTATACAATCCGGGAACTGTAACACGTCTTCTTTGGGTAAGAAGTAGCCCAGTCAAGCAGCTAAGGCCACCGTGTGTAGGAGCAGAGGTGAAGGAAAAGGCTATCTTGGCAACTAGATCGATGATAGACGATGATCCTACTGCCATCACCTCAACAGTCAACAAGAAAACTGCTTAACTTTTATACCATGCTGTATATTCCCACAAACAGATTCGAAAGCTCGGCGAGTATATGTGTATTCAGGCCTCAGGCGAAGGCCGAGGAGTGTAATGGGATATCAAAAGACTGTCTGAATATCGTTGAGGGCTGCTTTCGTAGATTTCGATTGAACTTCTCGGGCATCCCTAGATGAGGTATGCATTTTGTGGATTCTAGAGTACGTCGATGGAGCGCTGGTCCCAATGTAGGATGGCAACAGCCTTCGGTCCAGCCTGTCATTGCAATCGATCGCTCGAACTCTCGGCGTGTATAATGAACAGGTCCTGAGTCTATGCAGACTCCTTGAAGTGAAACAGTATATTTAGTTGTTTCGACCACGAGACAATCGTGAAGTATGAAGCACTGGGGATAAAGTGTCGTCCCAGCCTAGACTTGGCGCGGCGCTGTCGCTTCCATTGGTGGAGAAAACCAGTCTTAGGGTCACCAACTAAAGTATGCGTCTATCAATCTCTTGTCGTGCAACGGCCGGTTAAGATAGGTCTAATCTTCTTCTTTCATCGCGGTCTTCCGGAAACAGTAGTATCTTCGAGCAAGTGTTGCACGTCGAGTTCCAAAATCGAGGCCTACCCTGCGGCAGATTCTTACATTGAAGGCAAATCAGCTATTATTGGCAAATAGAGTAGGCGTATGGACCATACATGTATTCAAGTTGGAGGCTAATAGCGAGAAGTAAAGCATCTTCAGAGCAGTCGATCCGAAGCCCCAAGGTATATCCACGGAAATGAGGCAAGAGCGTCCTTGACACTCAGAAACAATCTACCAAATATGTCTTTTGTGACCGGCCATAATAAGGATGCTGCAGTGCAGAGACGAGAAATATATGATAACGACCTAAAGCTATTACAATCAGGAAATTCGCCTGGTGCCATGGCTTCTTGGTTTGCCGCCTTGCAGAAGCCTTTCAAGTCAAGAAACTACTCCCACGAAGGGATAGTGCAGCCAGTATTCGACAGCGTTCAATCGGACATATTTAGAAACGTCGGATCTCAACGTTCGTTGATAAATAATCAATCATCCATACAGCCACGTCCCTCAGAAGCCAGTCTTCTACCTCCTGAGGACTCACAACCGACCACTTCCGCTTCAAGTACAGAGCAGTCTTTCGACCAAGTACTAAGCAGAGACCGGCCATATTCTAATCACAGTACACAGTTCGACGTTTGGAGCCAAAGTGAGGCGGTTGAGACACCCCAATCTGCTGGTACCTCTGAAGAAGCATCAACCTCACGAAGGATGGGAAGCACTCTGTCAAAAGCATCCGGGGAATCATCTCACACTTCCGTTGGACCACCTTTCATCAAGATGGAAGTGGAAGAGGACGGGGATCTGATGATTGATCATGAATCTCCAGCCCCATCATCTGTGTCGTCCCAACTATCCCCAGCTAAATCCACAACGCCAGCTGGGCTGAAGCCCACCCCGAAGAAAGTGACTCCCAAGTCGAGTCCAAGAGCTCCGATGACAAAGACCATCGAGTTTACTAGCTTAAGACCCCGAACGTCAATGCCTTCGGATCTTGCACCTTCGAATCTAGCACACCAAAGCATACATGCAGCCTTCTCGTCTCGGCTCAATCCCTTCGCGCTCAATCAGAATGAGTATCAATTGCTTCGAGATTACATCAGCCCGCTTCATGTGACGGCTTACCTGAACATACGAAATCGAATCTTGCGATTGTGGGTAAGGAATCCCTTGGTGAGTGTGACAGCGGAAGAAGCCGCCGGATGCGCTGCCTCATCAAGGTGGCTCGGCTTAGCACAAGTTGCATACGAATGGCTTGTACGAAGAGGTTACATTAACTTTGGCTGCGTTGAAACCACAGATCTGTCAAGTGGGCGGCGGGATAAGAGATACAAAACGAAACGCTTGAGAATGAAGACTGTCGTTGTGGTTGGGGCAGGCATGGCAGGTCTAGGCTGCGCAAGGCAGCTCGAAGGACTCTTCAATCATTACCGCGGAAGATGGACAGCCATTGGCGAGGAGCCACCGAGAGTGGTGGTTCTTGAAGGGCGCAACCGGGTCGGCGGTCGAGTGTACTCTCATCCACTGACAACGCAGGCGCGAGAAAATCTACCGGAGCGTTCGATCTCAACAGCAGAGATGGGTGCTCACATCATCACCGGTTTCGATCATGGCAACCCCTTAAGTATGATCATCCGCGGCCAGCTCGCCTTGCATTATTATCCTCTGAAGGACAATTCGAGACTTTACGACGTTGACGGTAATGTGGTGGATAAAGCAAGAGATGTGATGGTGGAAAAGCTTTTCAACGACATCTTGGATCGAGCCAGCGTATATAGACACCGTGGCGTGATCGCACCTACAGCCGCGGGAGACAAGGAATCAATTGAGGCTGGGCGCGATCCTCAGGGCGTTTCTGACGAGCTGCTAAGTTACACAGATGCCGAACGCAGTGCCGCGGCATCAAAGGCGCCCGAAAGCGGGCTTGAGAGTGTTCCAGGAGGAGTGGATAAACTTACGGGGAAAGCACACATGGTGACTGGCTCACGAACGAAAGCGCCCCCAGCGCTTGCTGCCGAGGCAATGGGATGGCAACTTCCTGCCAACGTCCTGGCTTACCAAGACCTCAACCTGGACTGTGTTGCAAAGTCTTCGAAATGGCCGACGCTAGGTGCAGCGATGGACGAAGCAGTCAAGCAGTACCAGTTTCTCCTGGACTTGTCTCCACAGGATATGCGGTTGTTGAACTGGCATTATGCGAATCTCGAGTATGCCAACGCGGTAAACGTGGGAAAGCTTAGCCTTGGCGGCTGGGACCAAGATATCGGGAATGAGTTCGAAGGGGAACACGCACAGGTCATTGGGGGCTATCAGCAGGTTCCTCGGGCAATCTGGCAACATCCTACCCCACTCGACATACGCACCAAGACCGCTGTCAGAGAGATAAAATACAAGAAGAGATATTCGCCCGGTGACGGGGCGGAAGTGATTTGCGAAAGTGGCGAGTTGTTCGAGGCAGACCACGTCGTTCTGACAGCACCGCTGGGTGTCTTGAAAAGCGGCTCCATTACTTTTAACCCACCATTGCCAGAATGGAAGCGCGGCCCAATCCAACGCTTGGGTTTCGGAAAGCTTAACAAAGTTATCTTAGTCTATGACAAACCTTTTTGGAATGTCGACCAGGACATGTTTGGTCTTCTCAGAGAAGCCGAGGTGACTGATAGCCTTGATCAGGAGGATTACGCCGCACATCGAGGCCGGTTTTATCTTTTTTGGAATTGCATCAAAACGACTGGACTACCTTTGCTGATTGCACTCATGGCAGGAGATGCTGCTCACCAGGCTGAGAATATGAAAGACGCGGAACTCGTTGCCGGTGTTACGCGTGACTTAGCTTTGATGTTCAAGCAAACAGAAGTACCACTGCCGCTCGAAACAATTGTAACGAGATGGGGCAACGATCGATTTGCGCGTGGCACATACTCCTACGTTGGCGCTACATCCCAGCCCGGTGACTACGAGGCCATGGCCAGGCCGGTGGGGAATCTACACTTTGCCGGCGAAGCAACCTGTGGTACCCATCCGGCCACTGTACATGGCGCATATATCTCAGGCTTGAGGGCCGCTTCCGACATCATTGATGAGATGCTTGGCCCTATTGAGATACCCTATCCCTTAGTCCCAGCTCCAAGCACAGCTGACATTGTCCACCCCGAACCAGTCACCGACAAGCCACGAGTCGAAACCGAAGCTGCCAAGAATTCGCGTCTCAATGCTTTCGAAACCGAGATTCTGCAAGCAATCTACTCGGAGCTTGGCTACCGCCCTTCCAAACCCGGCAAGACTGGTTCAAATCCGTTCCTGCTTTTCACTAAAGATAATTGGGGCATGTGCAAAAAGCAATGCGATGACGCTCGTCGCACGGCCACTGGGGATGCAAAGACCAAGGCTTCAAGAGATGAAGTGCGAGTTGCCCTAGGGAAGATGTGGCGCGAATCGACCGAAGAGGCCAAAAGACCCTACGTTGAACGAACAAACCAAAACCGAGCAGCCAACAGTGAGAGCGCAGCAACTTTCCAAGAAAGACTTGCAGCTTGGGACGAGAAGGCCATGAGTGTGCGACGCAATTTTGTTGACCAGCATCCCCGGGTTCTTTCAGCGGAAGAGGAGTTGCAGATGTGGGCAGCACTAGGGGTTTATGATATTGAGCAAAGGCCGAAGAAAACTTCAGGCTATGCGGAGGACTCTGGTAGCGATGCAATGGAGGGTTGAACGGTGTGTATGTTCAAAGAGGTCTTCTGCCATGAGAGAGAGGCTGTACCCTACAATGTACACCTCTTGTGGGTCATATCCAACCTTTTCGGACTGCTTGCCAGATTTTGCAGCGAAGGCATTGGTACGTGTCCAGTTCAAGTCAGATCTTTGGGTTGGTGGAGCATAGAATAGCGTAACCGTTCAAAGCCATATTGTTCAATTAAGAGCTGCAGGTGTTGGCCTGGATTTCGAGAACAATCGGATTCTGGACTTCAGACTTAGCGTCGAGGAAGCATGTCGTGTCACTAGATATATAGTTTTCCCAGTCATTCACAACTGTACTTTACTTCTACCATACCGCAGTCGATATGATTGGGTGCCGAATGCAATAACCGAAGTCTCCGGCTAGAATAGCCGCTTTCACCTGCATAGGTAGTGATCTGCAGGGTCCGCTGAGTGTTCAGGAACCACCATCTCAGATAGAAGTACAAGTCAGGAACCTACGCCGCAAAAGCTCAGCGAACCTATTCTTCTTGAAACATATTCCTGGTCATCAATCTCACAAACCAAGTGACCGTCTAGACAACATCTTCATCCGCCGTGACCCAAGTCACCCAGCTACATCAGTGTCATCTGCCTAATCTGAAGCCTAAGGAACCTTTACGTACTGATCGGCAACCCGCCCTGGAGATCCCCAACTCGAACGCCGCTCCCACTACTGCTAGGAGGGGCTCCTTTACAAATTTTTCTCCCCACTATTCTCGCAGCTCAAACCTTTTGACCGCATCACGCAAACTCGTCAAGCCAATTCTGCCTAATCAAGAAATTTTTCTCCTCCCCATGACCGCCTTCAACATTGACACGACCGAAATACATTGCTAGCGACATAATTCTGGCTTGCAAAGGGACTCGTAGCCGGGCAACGGCGCAGCTCGGGCGCTGCCCGTTGCAAGATGGCGTCCCTCTTTGCGAAAATGCGCTCCGGTGCTGTAAGTCTATTCTATGTGCTGCTAGATTCGGGCACTTGGCTTCCTCTGAACGGTGTATTGCGAGCCTGCAGAAGATCAGACAACTTTGCTGACTCTGTCCATTATTGTAGGGGGGCTCAAGCCCGAACCCAAACGCCAAGAAAGACCCAAACGCAATCCTTCCCACTCCCCTAGAGAAAATGCTTGTCGATGCTGCGCCGCTGCGAGATGACGGCAGTGACAAGTTCTGGGGCTTAGAGAACGTAAGTGCTGTTTGACCAATGGCGAGGGCCAGGGTTGCTAAGACAATTCGTACACCGAGCAGTTCGGAAATACCTGGTGTGTGCGAATCAAGACTCCCTCAAATCGCAGAGCGCTGATAGTCTCGCCACAGTTACGCCAATTCAGTCCTACAATGTCTATACTATTCTGTACCTTTCCGAGAACGAGTCATCAACTACCCTAAACGCTCAGCTCGTGAGACCGTCACAACTCTACCCAACGGCCTCCCAAGACTCGACGCACACTCTCCCCAGGCTAATGGACAAAGTTCCGCCTCGCCTACGAAACCAAAAACGCCAACTGTTGGTGCCTCTGCACGGAATCCTGGGGGCCCAGCGCCACCTCCTAAGCCTGAGGATAAGGAATCCGCAGAAGCCAAGAAGAAGGCCGCTCAGGCACTTGGACCGTGCGTTTCGATGACACACGAGAATACGGCTGCCTATGGTATGCCAGAATCGCTATTTACCTCGATGAAGGACATTTTCGAGGCCATATTAGCGCATCAGTCCAGAATTGGCGTTATGAGTCCTCATAAATTCCTCGAAGTGCTTCGGAGAGAGAACGAAATGTTTCGAACCGCGATGCATCAGGACGCTCATGAGTTCTTGAACCTTCTATTGAACGAAGTAATAGCTAGCGTGGAGGCCAATTCTAAGACAACAGAGGCAGAAAAGGCTATGGACGGATCGCCAGAGATGACTGGTTTCGAAAAGGCTCTTGCAACCGCGATGCCGCAAATGAGGAATAGTGCACGATCCTCGGTTGATACTCGATGGGTGCATGATCTTTTCGAAGGTACCCTGACCTCCGAGACGAAGTGCTTGACTTGCGAGAACGTTTCGCAACGAGATGAAGCTTTTCTAGATCTTTCCGTTGACCTCGACCATCACTCTTCAGTAACTTCGTGCTTACGTAAATTCTCTGAAGAGGAGATGCTCTGCGAACGTAATAAATTTCACTGCGATGGCTGCGGTGGTTTACAAGAGGCGGAAAAACGCATGAAGATTAAACGGTTACCTAAGATTCTTGCTTTACATCTGAAGAGATTCAAGTACACAGAGGACCTTCAACGTCTGCAAAAGTTATTTTACCGGGTAGTTTACCCTTATCATTTACGGCTTTTTAATACAACGGAAGACGCCGAGGACCCGGATCGCCTGTACGAATTATATGCTGTGGTTGTGCATATTGGCGGTGGTCCATACCATGGGCATTATGTTTCAGTAATCAAGACCGAAGATCGGGGCTGGCTCCTGTTTGATGACGAGAGTGTTGAGCCAGTCGACAAGGAATATGTCCGGAATTTCTTTGGCGACGCAAACAAGCTTGCCTGTGCTTATGTACTTTTCTATCAAGAAACAACACTTGAAGCTGTGAAGAAGGAACAAGAACTCGAGAGACGAGCTCAGGCTGCAAAGGAGGCTGAGATAAGCAAGGAGGCCGCGGGATTGGGTATCAAGACTAATGGCATATTCATGAATGGCATACATCACGTCAAGAGTGCTGTGTCACCAACGCCTGTGTCGCCCACCGGCGAGGACCAAGAACACTGGGAGGGTCTTGACAAGGCAGCAGCAGCAGACCCGCCTTTAGTGACCGTCCAAGCGCCTGCAGAGACGTCGCTGCATCCTCTAAGTACATCTTCCTTGAGCCCTGTCAGGGGTGACGTAGTGTCGAAGAAAGAGCGAGTGAGAGAGGAAAAGGAGCGAAAAGCGACCGAGAAGGAGAAAGAAAGGGCCGAGAAAGCAAGACTCAAATCTATAGAGGTCAAACGTAAGGAGTATGAAAAGAAGCAAGCAGCTGATGCAAAGGGTGTCCTCGGAATACCCAAAGCGTCCAAGCCTGAAGAGGAGCATCGAATCGCCTCCGAGAATGGCGCCAGAGAGTCCGGCGCCAAAGAAGGTGCTATATCGGGGAGCCTTAGTCGCTTTCGGGCCAGCAGCAAGAGCATCAGTAAGAGGCCCAAGCTTTGGGGATTTAGAGAAACTGGCAAAGACGAGCCAGTCATAGACGGAGATGAGACCGCGGCACCTGGGGCTTCTTCAGAGAAGCCGGAAAAATCCAAGAACCCTTTTAGCAGTCTACGGAAGAAAACGTCGAACATGATGTTGTAATACTAATGTACAGCCCGGAAAGAAGTGAGCATTGACGGGATCTCATATCAAAAACAGCGAAGCCATGACGATATGTCTTTGGACGAATGATTACGTGATACCACCATGGGCGGCGTTCTGAGCGGAAACGGCAGGTCGGGGATGATGGAGAAATCACATACATGCAGCGCAGAAGCTGCCATATAGTCTGAGGTCCTGATCTGTCCATTTGTGTATCCACCCACTTCGGCTTCTTGTATCACAATTTAGCAGCGCATTACCGTGGCTAGCTAGGATAGATATTGGTCAAAATCCATCAATATAAGAGCACGTCTCCGAGCCCTGTGCGTGTTGTCTCAGAAGTAAAATCTTTGCCTAGGCATTCACAACCTGAGCCCTGCAACAGTCCCCGACGCCTCGCGATCTGTTTTATGCGAACGAAAATTGGGTATATAATATGCCCTGCCTTCAAGATCTTGTAGTTCACACCCCGGTCAACCCAGCACCAGTTCATACACTATGACCAGCGTGTTGATGACTATCAGCGGTACTGCCCAAGCACTGTTAGCCTCCTTATTTCGGTTTCCCAAGAAATAGAAAACCCACTTCTCATCAGAGTTCTGACACTTGAGATCAGGTTCACCAGTTTGCCCTTCACACTCGCTGCATCGTCTCTGGAACCACCAAAGGAGGATTCATTAGGCGTGTTGCCCCATCCGACTGCAAACGCTCGTCAGCACTGCTCCGTGATATCGGACGGGAAGCCGAGCAACTCCACAAGGGCGAGCTGTCGCATTTCAGGTGCGGAGACGGAAAGGAAGGACATACTGCGTGCTAGGAACCGGTCCTCGGATAGAATAGCTACGGCGTTGATGAGAAGGATCGAGACTGTTTATGGTTAATGTTTGTACGTTGAGAAAATGTTTATTTCGCGTGTGTACCATAGAAAAGATTGCCCAAGCCAAAGAGCATCATGTCGAGCTCACTGCGTATCAAAGTCGAGTGGAAGTTCGCGTGTACTTTTCTTATGGAAACGGTCGCCTTGCGAGGCACCTCGGCAGGCGGAGTCGGGAGGCTTAGACCCTTGCCAAGGGGGGTTTTGCAGCTGAAGTGCTCTCTATCAAAACACCATGGCGATTATGCTGGCTACAATGCTTCACTTACATCACCATCATGCGGCATCTGACAGGTACATCAACAACCGAAGATGCAAGAGTTCTGAGTAGAAGTACAAAGCTGACTGAGTTGAATAGACGCCCTCCTCGCAACTTTGATTCCGGGCCTCATCTTGCTGCACCTTTACTATGCTCCCTACACCAAGGTCGAAGAATCGTTCAATCTACAAGCTACTCATGATATCCTGACTTTCGGTCTACCGTGGATAAAGGGCCGACCTGATCCTATCCAACGATATGACCACATCGAATTTCCAGGCTCTGTGCCTAGAACCTTTGTTGGCCCGCTGGCACTGGCGGGGGTTTCATGGCCATTGATTGAGTACCTTCCAGACGTCAATCGACAGTTTATTGGTTAGTCGTCGCATAATCGCCGGTCGCTGTAGTACTACGCTATTGCACTGCAAGGATTCTTGTGTCCATGAAGCCAGGACTGCCCACTAACGTTCTATCTACAGTCAGAGCAGTCTTGGGTATCTTCAATGCCTTCTGCCTTCTCCACTTCCGCAACGGCGTTGCTAAAACATTTGGTCGAGTTACCGCCAATTGGTATACTGTGTTTCAGGCGAGCCAATTCCATATCATGTACTACGCTTCACGCACGCTACCCAATTTCTTCGCCTTTGGTTTGAGTACGTATAAGTCCAGCCAATCTCTTCTGGTGTTTTCGTCTCTGACCACAATAGCTATCTGTGCCCTTCACGATCTCCTTCCCCATTTTGCGATCAAGCACATTGTCTACGAGAAGAAAAAGCGCCAAGCCATATCCATACATCCGTCGAACCCACACTCCTTGTCAAGCATACAACTCTACAGGCGAGCCATTGTCATACTCACCATCACCGGCGTCATCTTCCGCTCCGAACTCGCCCTCCTTCTCGGCAGCCATGCTTTCTACCTCCTTGTTCAGCGCCGCATCTCGCTTGACCCGCTCCAGGACATCATCCCCTCCGGCCTCCTCGGCCTCCTTATCGGACTCGCCATCTCCCTCCCCATCGACTCCTACTTCTGGCAACACATCCCCACCTGGCCCGAACTCAGCGGCTTCCTCTACAACGCCATCAATGGCAAAGCCGTTGACTGGGGCATCTCCCCTTTCCACTTCTACTTCAGCTCCGCACTGCCCCGACTGCTCTTCAACCCACTAATCTACTACATCTGCATTCCCCTTGCCATCACCATCCGCCCCCTCCGCAAGCCAACGCGCGACATCCTTCTCCCCAATATTTTCTTCATCTTCCTCTACAGCTTTCAGCCGCACAAAGAATGGCGATTCATCATCTACGCCGTGCCTCCCCTCCTCACCGTCGCCGCAGCAGGCGCCTCCTGGGTCTGGACGCGGCGCGCCAAAAGCCTAGTTTACCGCCTTCTCTCGCTCTGCCTCGTCGCCTCCACACTCGCATCCTTCGGCGCCAGCTTCGCCATGTTGGCCATCTCGCGCCTCAACTACCCTGGCGCCGAAGCGCTGAATCGCTTACACGCCATCGCGGACGGCAAGCACAAGACCGTCAGCGTGCACATGGACACCCTGAGCTGCATGACCGGCATCACACGCTTCCTGGAGAAACCGGTCATGGAAGATGCGACCCCTGCGACCATATGGCGATACGACAAGACCGAGGAGGTGGAGAGGTTGCTGGACCCGGTCTTCTGGCTGCAGTTCGATTACGTGCTGGCCGAGAGCCCGGAACGCGTGATTGGCAAATGGGAGATTGAGGAGACGGTGGATGGGTATGCGGGGTTGATGGTGCTGCGGCCGGGGCAAGCGCTGGGGGATGAGGGGGTTTGGAGGTATGATGGGAGTGATTCGCCATTGAGGCGGTACTTGCAGATGCGCAGTTTATACGATGTCAAGAGGGAGGCGCGATCGGCTGCGCAGCGGATCAAGGTTGTCGCCTTGGACTTTCGAGGAGGGCTGCGCACTGGGGACCTCAGGAAGCAAGCTTTGATGGGGTGGAAGCGTTTCAGACTGTGGATTGGAAGTCTCCGGATGCTCGAGTGGCAGGAGGCACAAGTACAGGCGCAGGAGTGGGTCTACGAGAATGCGAGGAGATATCTGACTGCTGGGTGGTGGGTGAAGCCTCGCATGGAGCCCAAGATCCGGATCCTGAGGAAGCAGCGTGGATAAGGGCAGGGCTATTCTGTACCTAGATGGCGAATCGGGGCGCGTGGCTTGGGCAAGGGGCATTGTCTGGATAGAGGAGTCACGGGATGTAGGATCGTCCTCCGGATAGGCAATTTGGCGTTCGCTGCAATGAGTCGGAAAGAGTTCGAGTGCCTGCTGTAAGATTGAACGACGAATCATATCGTCCCCCATCTTCACCGCATGCGAAGCCGACACCGTTCCGCCATGTTTGGGAAGAATTCATACGCGTAAATCTCCCCACCGTGCAGGCTCCCAAAGCCATCTATTAGACTCTCTCCCTCCTTGAGGCCAGTCCAACGGCAACCAAACCCTCTGGTATCATCCAAATTACCGCCCCCACCCTATCCCTCAAAGCTCGCCCCTCATTTCTCACCCTTCTTAAACATCTTATCCTTCAGCTTATCCGCCAACCCCTTATGCGTCTGCACGCCCGCATCGCGATGCACATTGCCTTCACCACCTCTCTGCACACAGCCCCAATCGTTAGTCATCCTGAATCATCAAAGCTCCCTCTCCCTCATCTCGCGTCGCCAGAAACCAGAAAGGGGGAGAAGACGGGTTTCGCTTACGCCAACGTGGTATTTGTCATAGTCGCTCCCGGTCTCAAGCATCGCCGTCTCCGGGACGACGTCGGCGTCGCCGCGCTTGGCGGGATCGGTGGGCTTGACGCGCGGGGACTCGATGTTGCCTGCGCCGCCGCGCTGGGTGGGCGTGTTAGTTTTTGGATCGCTGGAGGGTGGGGATG
>JAABUQ010000260.1_pt1 | contig 119179 bp, 106 predicted proteins | sample 5560001 | NCBI WGS metagenome assembly JAABUQ01 (sample SAMN10711888, study PRJNA513371) | rock metagenome | isolation source: Antarctica rocks | place: Antarctica: Victoria Land, Finger Mt nord | collected 2015-12-18 | reverse complement strand
CGCTCGACGGACGCTTCGTCAGGCCCGGCCCCGCCGGATCGCCGGGGGCAGGGCGGCTCGACGTCCTGCCGACCGGCCGCAACCTCTACAGCGTCGATCCTCGCGCCGTGCCGACCCGCACGGCCTATGAGATCGGCACCCGGGCCGCGGACGCCTTCATGACCCGCTACGCCCAGGACCACGGCGAATGGCCGCGCCGCCTCGTGCTCGACCTTTGGGGCAGCGCCACCATGCGGACCGGCGGCGACGACCTCGCGCAGGCCTTCGCCCTCATCGGCGTCCGCCCGCGCTGGCATCATGGCACGACTCGTGTCGACGGGTTCGAGATCCTCCCGCAGGCTCGGCTCGATCGCCCCCGGCTCGATGTGACCTTGCGCGTCTCCGGCCTGTTCCGCGATGTCTTCCCAGAGCAGATCGCGCTGTTCGACGCGGCCGTGTGGGCCGTGGCGGCGCTCGACGAGGAGGACGAGTTCAATCCGCTCGCCGCCGCCCGGCGGTTGGCGCAGGCCGGCCCGGAGCGGCTCGCCCGGGTGTTCGGCGGAGCGCCGAACCGCTACGGCCTGGGCCTCGCCAGGACAGTCGCGGCGGGCCAATGGACCGATCGGGCCGAGCTCGGCGAGAGCTACCTCGCCGGCACGTCGCACGCCTACGGTGGCGCCGACGCTTCGGGGCAGGCCGATGCGGGTTTCCGCGACCGCGTGCGCGCCGCCGACGCCTACCTTCATGTGGCCGATCTGCCGGAGGTCGACCTCCTGACCTCCGACACGTTCGCCGAACACGAGGGCGGCTTCGCGGCTGCCGCCGCGGCGCTCGGCAGCGCGCCGGCCCTCTACCATGCCGACGCCACGGTGCCGGGCACCCACAACGTTCGGACCTTGTCCGAGGAGGTGGCCCGCGTCGTACGAGCCCGGGCCTCCAACCCGCGTTGGGTCGCCGGCCAGATGCGGCACGGTTTCCGCGGTGCCGCCGAGATCGCCGAAACCGTGGATGCGCTCTTCTGTTTCGCCGCCACGACAGCCGCCGTGCCGAGCCGCCATTTCGACCTCCTGTTCGACGCCACGCTGGGCGACGCCGCGGTGCGGGCCTTCCTGTCCGAGAGCAATCCGTTGGCCGCCCGAGCCATTGCCGACCGCTTCGCCGAGGCGGCCGATCGCGGCTTCTGGTTGTCGCGACGCAATTCGCCGGCGGCGATCCTGGCCGAGATGAGAGCCGCGGCATGAGCGTCGTCGACATGCGGGTCGGCTGGTGTCCGGGCGCCCTGCGGCCGATGCCGAGCGGCGACGGCTTGGTCGTGCGGGTGAAGCCGCGCGGCGGCATGCTTGCGCCAGGGACCGCAGCGGGCATCGCCGAGGCCGCGGCGCGCCACGGCAACGGCGCCATTGACCTCACGGGCCGAGCCAATCTGCAGATCCGCGGCGTCGAGGACGGCTCGCTTCCCGGGCTGACGCAGGTCCTCGACGCCCTCGGGCTGCTCGATGCCGACGCAGGAGCGGAAGCACGGCGCAATGTCGTCGCGAGCCCGCTGGCCGGAATCGATCCCTCGGCCGTCTTCGACATCCGCCCGGCCGTTGCGGCGCTGGAGGACAGGCTCGTTGCGGAGATCGGCCTTGCCGATCTGCCCGGCAAGTTCGGCTTCGCGGTGTCGGACGGGGGAAGCCTGCCGCTCGATGCGGTTTCGGCTGACGTGCGGTTCGCCGCGGTGCGCAGCCGGGATGGCAGGCAGCGCTTCGCGGTGCGGCTCGACCGCGAGGAGGGCGTCGCGGCGTTCTGCGACGCAGGCGCGGTGGCCGAGGTCGCGGTGCAGTTGGCGCACGTGTTCGTGGACGCACGGGCAGGCGATCCTGCGATACACCGGATGCGGGACCTCCTAGCTCGGGTGAGGGGCGGGGCGATCCTGGAGCGCGCTGGGCTGGCGCCTGCCACCGACCCCTCTCGCGGCTCAGCGAGCCTCCTCCACCACCTTTCAGGCGGTCCCCCTCCTCCGCAAGCGGAGGAGGATTTGCGCCTATCCTCCTCCGCGGAGCGGAGGAGGGGGACCGCGCGCAGCGCGGTGGAGGAGGCGAGGCCGCCACAGGTCCCGCCCGCGATTCCCGTGCCCTTCGTCGGGCGGATCGATCTGTCGTCCGTCGGCAAGGTCGCTCCCGGGGTTGATTGCCACGTCCTCGGCATCGCGGCTCCGTTCGGCCGACTCGACGCCGTGCAACTCGACGCGCTCGCCCGCGGCGCTCTCCTGGCCGGAGCCTCCGAACTGCGGCTCACTCCCTGGCGCGCCATCCTGGTGCCGGGTCTCGGTCGCCTCGCCGCCGAACGCCTCGCTGTCGGCTGCGCCGCGGCCGGGCTGATCGTCGACCCCACCGACCCGCGCTTGCGCGTCGCCGCTTGCGTCGGGGCGCCGGGGTGTCGGCGCGGCACTACGGCGGTGCTCGACGACGCGGCTCGCTGGGCGGCGCTGCTGAGCCCGGGCCATGCTGCCGGCGGCATCGCGCTCCATGTGTCGGGCTGCGCCAAGGGCTGTGCCCATTCCGGACCGGCGCCGCTGACGCTGGTGGCCGAGGAGGGACGCTACGGCGTCGTGGCCGACGGCAGCGCGGCCGACGTTGCCAGCGCCGTGGGGCTCGACGCCGACGAGGTGCGCCGCCTCCTCAGGACCGCCATAGGATGGGACCGCCGGCCGTGAGCTACGATTACATCCGCGATGGCGCCGCCATCTACGCCCAATCCTTCCGCATGATTCGTGCCGAGGCCGACCTCACAGGCTTCGACCCGGACGAGGAGCCCGTGGCCGTGCGGATCATCCACGCCTGCGGCATGGTGGAAGCGGCGTCCGACCTCCGCTTCACGCAAGGTGCCGTCGCGGCCGCCAAGACGGCGCTCCGGGCCGGCGCCCCCGTGCTCTGCGACGCTCACATGGTGGCGGACGGCGTGACGCGGCGGCGCCTGCCGGCCGGCAACGCGGTGATCTGCACTCTGACGGATCCCGCAGTACCCGCCCTTGCGGCGCAACTCGGCACGACCCGGACCGCGGCGGCCGTCGAACTCTGGGGGGACCGCCTTGCCGGCGCAATCGTCGCCATCGGCAACGCACCCACCGCCCTGTTCCACCTGCTCGAGCTCCTGGGCAGCGGTGCCCCGATGCCGGCCGTCGTGATCGGCATGCCGGTCGGGTTCGTGGGCGCCATGGAGTCGAAAGAGGCGCTGCTGGCGTTCGGCCGCGTGCCGGCCCTCGTGGTGCGGGGCCGGAAGGGCGGCAGCGCCATGGCGGCCGCGACCATCAACGCGCTGGCGAGCGACGCGGAATGAGCCCGGTGGCCGGCTCGGGCCGCCTGATCGGCGTCGGCCTCGGCCCGGGCGACCCCGAACTCCTCACCGTCAAGGCCGTGCGGGTGCTGGAGCGGGCCCCGGTGGTCGGCTATTTCGCCAAGCGCGGGCACCGGGGCGTCGCCCGCGGTATCGCGGACCGCTGGATCCCGGCTGGGGCCGAGGAACTGCCGCTGCATTATCCGGTGACGACCGAGGTCCCTTTCGACGACCCCGTCTACGTGGGGCAATTGTCGGCCTTTTACGAGGAGGCCGCCGAACTGCTCGCAGGCAGGCTGTCCGAGGGGCGGGACGTCGCGCTATTGTGCGAGGGAGACCCGCTGTTCTTCGGCTCCTTCATGCATCTCTACGTGCGTCTCCGCGAGCGCTTTTCCTGCGCGATCGTGCCGGGCGTCACCGGCATGTCGGGCTGCTGGACCGCGGCGGGCGAGCCCATGACCTGGGGTGATGACGTCCTCACGATCGTGCCCGGAACGCTCCCGGACGAAACCTTGCGCGACCGCCTCGGCCGGACCGACGCGGCGGTGGTGATGAAGCTCGGCCGCAACCTGCCGAAGGTGAGGGCCGCGCTCGCGGCGGCCGGGTTGCTGGAGCGGGCCATCTACGTGGAGCGCGGCACCATGTCGGCCGAGGTGGTGATGCCGCTCCGCGACAAGCTCGACGATGCGGCGCCCTATTTCAGCCTCGTGCTGGTGCCCGGCCACGGAAGGCGGCCGTGACGATCCTCGAAACCGCTGCCACCATGGCGACGCCCGTCGGGGAGATTGCGGTGGTCGGCCTCGGCCCGGGGCCGGCCGGCTGGCTCGTGCCGGAGGCGGCCGAGGCGCTGGATCTCGCCACCGACCTCGTCGGCTACATCCCTTACGTGGCGCGCGTTCCCGAGCGGCCGGGGCTTCTGCGCCACGCCTCGGACAACCGCGTCGAGATCGATCGGGCGCGCCACGCCTTCCAGCTCGCGCTGGAAGGTCGGCGCGTCGCCGTGGTGTCGGGCGGCGATCCCGGTGTGTTCGCCATGGCGGCGGCCGTGTTCGAGGCGCTGGAATCGGATCCCGCCTGCCGCGCCGTGCCGGTCCGCGTGGTGCCCGGGCTCTCGGCCATGCAGGCCGCGGCGGCCCGGCTCGGCGCTCCGCTCGGCCACGACTTCTGCGCCATCTCGCTCAGCCCCAACCTGAAGCCCTGGGCGGTCGTACTGCGCCGACTCCAGGCGGCGGCCGAAGGTGATTTCGTGATGGCGCTCTACAATCCCGCCTCGCGGGCTCGACCGCTGCAGATCGGCCAGGCCTTCGACCATCTGCGCGGACTCAAGGCTGCCGCCACGCCGGTCGCCTTTGCCCGCGCGGTGGGCCGGCCGGACGAGCGCCTACATCTGACGACGCTCGGCGAGGCCGCTCCGGCGCTGGTCGACATGGCGACGCTGGTGATCGTGGGGTCGAGCGAGACCCGCCTCGTCGCAGGGCAGGGCGGGCGGCGCTGGATGCTGACGCCGCGATCTTACGGCGCGGTTCCGTCGGCGGAACCGGCGGGCAGCAAAGGCGCGCCGCGGTGAGCCTCGATCCAGCCCATCGCCTCGTCGAGAGCGTAGAGCTCTTGCCTTCCTTCCGGCAAGACCGGCCGTTCCACCACGACGACCGCGGTGCCGAGCACCCGCGCCGCGGCGAGCTTGGCGGCCGCGGCCGTGCCGCCGCTGTTCTTGGTCACCACCACGTCGATCCTTTCGCGCTGCATCAGCGCCTCCTCGTCCACGAGCTCGAAGGGGCCTCGGGCGAGGATCATCGCGTGATCCGGCGGAAGGTCGGCCGGATCGGGCGGGTCGATGGTGCGGATCAGGTAGCGGTGCTGCGGCGCCCGGAGGAAGGGAGCGAGACCGAGCCGGCCGACGGTCAGCAACACGCGCCTCGGCGCTTCGCCGAGGGCCGCGGCGGCGGCGTCGAGGTCGGGCACCACGGTCCAGCGGTCGCCGTCTTGCGGGCGCCAAGGCGGCCGGGTGAAGGCCACGAGCGGCACGCGCAGCCGCGCGCAGGCCGTGGCCGCATGGGCCGAGATCCGGGCCGCGAAGGGATGGGTGGCGTCCACCACGGCCGAGATGCCCTCACGCCTCAGGTAACCCGCGAGCCCGTCGGTGCCGCCGAAGCCGCCGACGCGGTGCGGTATGGCGGGCAGGGTGGGACGCAGTGTCCGGCCCGCCATCGACAGAATCGGCGCGAGGCCGTCGTGCCCGGCCAGGGCACGGCAGAGTGCGTTTGCTTCCGTGGTACCGCCGAGGATCAGTACACGCATGGGCCGAGGATGTCGTCGTGAGCGGCGTTGCGCGCCCGGGACATGCGCCGCCCTGGTTGACGCTGGTCGGCATCGGCGAGGACGGGCGCGCGGGCCTGTCTCATGCGGCTCTCGAGGCGGTCGCGCAAGCCTCGCTCGTGGTCGGTGGGCGGCGTCATCTGGCGCTGCTCGGCGCCGTCGAGGCCGAAACGATGGCCTGGGCGTCGCCCATGGAGGATACCTATCCCGCCATCCTGAGGCGGCGACCATCGTCCGTCTGCGTCCTGGCGAGCGGCGATCCTTTCTGCTTCGGGGTCGGCTCGGTCCTGGCCCGCCAGGTGCCGGCCGAGGAGATGCGGTGCGTCCCGCAGCCCTCGGCCTTCAGCCTGGCGGCGGCGCGGCTCGGCTGGGCACAGCAGGATTGCGCCACCCTCTCGCTCTGCGGCCGGCCGCTCGAAACGCTGGTCCCGGCCCTGCAGCCCGGCGTGCAGCTGCTCGCCTTGAGCGCCGACGCGGCGACGCCGGCCCATGTCGCGGAACTGTTGCGACGCCGGGGGTTCGGCGGCTCGTCCGTCACGGTGCTCGAAGCCATGGGGGCCCCGCGCGAGCGCGTCAGGACGGCGTCGGCCGCGGATTTCGACCTCGACGGCATCGATCCCTTGAACACGCTGGCCGTCGTGGTCGACGGGACCGGGCCGACGCTGCCGCTCGTGCCCGGCCGGCCGGACGCGCTCTTCGACCACGACGGTCAGATCACCAAGTCGGACATCCGGGCCGTCACGCTGGCGCGGCTGGCGCCGCGGCGCGGCGAGGTGCTCTGGGATATCGGGGCGGGCTCCGGATCGGTCGGGATCGAGTGGATGCTGGCGCATCCCGCGAACCGAGCTCATGCGGTGGAACGCGATGCGGCGCGCGCGGCGCGGATCCGCCGCAACGCCGCGGCGCTCGGCGTGCCCGACCTCGCGGTCGTCGAGGGTCGTGCGCCCGCGGCCCTCTCCGGACTACCGTCCCCCGACGCCGTCTTCGTCGGCGGCGGCGCCACGGTGTCGGGCTTGCTGGATGCCGGCCGGCAGGCGCTGAAGACAGGCGGGCGGCTCGTGGTCAATGCCGTCACGATCGAGAGCCAGGCGGCGCTGATCGCGTGCTTTCGGCAGCATGGCGGCCATCTGTCGACAATCGCACTGGCGCGGGCCGACGCGGTCGGCGGCTTCCACGGCTGGCGCAACGCCATGCCGGTCACGCAATGGACCTGGGTGAAGCCGTGAGCGTTCCGATCATCGACCCCGCATTTCGGCAGCCGTCCGGAGAGAGCGCTGGGCGGCTTCGCCCTTCTCCCGCTCGCGGGAGAAGGTGGCCCGGCTTAGCCGGGTCGGATGAGGGCGCAGCCACGGTGGCGCTTCCACCCTCATCCGCCTTCGCTGCGCTCAGGCACCTTCTCCCGCACCGGGAGAAGGGCGAACCGCCCGGCATCGACATGTGTGAATACGGTTGCCGGAACAGGGAGGGTGGCGCGAAGCGCCGGGTGGGGTCCCGGCCGGCAGGCCAGCCGGCCTACGTCGTCCAACCACAGGGAGCCCCACCCGTCACGCCTGTCGGCATGCCACCCTCCCTGTCCTGGGGAGGGGTAGACCCGCGCGGGCGCGACGTCCTCGCCATCGGGGTCGGCTTCCGCAAGCGTTGCGGGGCCGACACCCTGGCGGCGCTGGTGCGCGATGCCCGCGACAGGCTCGCCAGAGCCCATCCGGCCCTCGCCGGCGCCCCCGCGGTGCTCGCCTCCATCGCCGAGAAGGACCGGCCGGCACTGCGCGGCGCCGCGGCGGCGCTCGGGCTTCCGGTCGTAGTCCTGCCCAAGGGGGCGCTGCTCGGCACGGAGGACCGCATCACCGTGGCATCGGCGGCGGCCCGCGCCTGTTTCGGGATCTCATCGGTGGCGGAAGCCGCGGCATTGACGGCGGCCGGTCCCGGAGCGCGGCTCCTGCTGGCCCGGATCAGCGTCGCGGATGCCACCTGTGCGATCGCGGGCACGGCCGCCACCGCGGCGTCGGTGGTCCCATGACGGTGCATTTCATCGGCGCCGGTCCCGGCGCACCCGACCTCATCACGCTGCGCGGACGCGACCTCCTCAATCGCTGCCCCGTGTGCCTCTACGCCGGCTCGCTGGTGCCGCGTGCGCTGCTCGACCATTGCCCGCCCGGCGCCCGGATGGTCGACACGGCGCCGCTCGATCTCGACGCCATCATGACCGAATGCAGCGCCGCGCAGGAGACCGGCCTCGACGTGGCCCGGCTGCATTCGGGCGACGTGTCGATCTGGAGCGCGATGGGCGAGCAGTTGCGCCGGCTCGCCGCGCTCGGCATCCCGGTCACGATCACGCCCGGCGTGCCGTCCTTCGCGGCCGCCGCGGCGGCGCTCGGCACCGAACTGACCCTGCCCGAGGTGGCCCAGACATTGGTGCTGACCCGCACATCCGGACGTGCCTCGGCCATGCCGCCCGGCGAGACGCTGGCGGCCTTCGCGGCGACCGGCGCCACGCTGGCCGTGCATCTGTCAAGCCACGCTCTGTCGCGCGTGGTGTCCGAACTCACACCGGTCTACGGCCCCGACGGCCCCGTCGCGGTCGTGGTCCGGGCATCCTGGCCCGATCAGCGGATCGTGCGTGGCACGCTCGGTTCGATCGAGGAGCGGATGGCGCGCGAGCCGGCCGCGCGAACCGCCCTGATCCTGGTGGGTCGGGTGCTCGACCCTGGCGCATTCCGAGACAGCGCCCTCTACGATCCCGACTACCGCCGCCGTTATCGCGGAACGGAGGCATCGTGACTTCTCGCGTGTCAGGGCGCGCGCCCGACCAGCCCGCCGGCGCGGTCGAACAGCACTACCTCCAAGCCCTCGGCGCGACCGAGCGTCCCGGCCGCCGTCCGCCGCGCATCCTCGGCAATCGATCTCCCAAGGTCGACGTGGCTTTCCCGGGCCAGATCAAAGGCCTGCGCGGCCGTATTGCAACGATGGATCATTTCGACAAGCGTGTCGCGACCTCCGGCCTGCTTGGCCCGGTCCCCGAGCCAGCCGAAGTCGATCTCCCCGCGCTTCGAATGCAGGTCGGTCAGCCCTTGCGCCAGCTTGGTCATCTTGGCGACCCCGCCCGCCACCGTGATGCGCGCGACAGGGTGCCGGCGCAGGTACTTCAACATGCCGCCGACGAAGTCCCCCATGTCGATCAGGGCCGGATCCGCCAGATCGTACAAGGACTTGATGGCACTTTCGGAGGTGCTGCCCGTGGCTCCTGCAACATGGGTCAGACCGAGCGCCCGGGCCACGTCGATGCCGCGGTGGATCGTATCGATCCAGGCCGCGCAGGAATAGGGCACGACGATGCCGGTGGTGCCGAGGATCGACAGCCCGCCCATGATGCCGAGCCGGCCGTTCAGCGTCCGCTCAGCGAGCTTCGCCCCGCCGGGGATCGCGATCTCGACCTCGGCATCGGGCGGGACGCCGAGTCGACCCGCGGCTTCGCCGATGGCGACCCATATCATGTTGCGCGGCACCGGGTTGATGGCGGGTTCGCCGGGGGGAAGAGCGAGCCCGGGACGCGTGATCGTGCCGATGCCCTCGCCGGCCCGGAACAGGACGCCGGCGCCGGCCGCGGCGCGCCGGACGGTCGCGAGGACGAGGGCTCCATGCGTGACATCCGGATCGTCGCCCGCGTCCTTGACGACACCGGCCCTCGCGAAATCCGGCCCGCGCTCGGTCAGGGCCAAGGCGAAACTCGGCCGTGCGCCGCCCGGCAGGGCGATGGCGACAGGGTCGGGGAACGATCCCGTATGCAGCGCCTCGAACCCGGCCCGCGCCGCCGCACAGGCGCAGGCGCCGGTGGTCCATCCACGGCGAAGGGGAGCGGAAACAAGCGGTTCGGTCATGCCGCGATGATGTATGGTTCGGCTCTGGTGATCCACAGGGGCGAGGACGATCGGCCGTGAGCGATCCACTCGACGCTTTGGCGGCTACCGGCGGACTGCCGGCCTTCGACACCGGCACCGTGTGGCTCTGCGGCGCGGGGCCCGGCGACCCGGGCCTCCTGACCCTGCATGCCGTCCACGCGCTGCGGAGTGCCGATGTGATCGTCTACGACGCGCTCGTCAGCGACGCCATCATGAGCTTCGCGGGGGCGGGAGCATCCCGCGAGTTCGCCGGCAAGCGCGGCGGCAAGCTGTCGCCGAAGCAAGGCGACATCACCGGACGGCTGGTCGAACTGGCGCGCGACGGGCGGCGCGTGCTGCGGCTCAAGGGCGGCGACCCCTTCGTGTTCGGCCGGGGCGGCGAGGAAGCACTCGACCTCGCGGCGGCTGGCGTGCGGTTCCGCATCATCCCCGGCGTCACGGCCGGCCTCGGCGGCCTCGCCTACGCGGCGATCCCGGCCACGACCCGCGACACCAACGATGCCGTGATCCTGGCCACCGGTCACCTTGCCAAAGGCGAGGGCCGGCGCGACTGGACCGCCGTGGCCCGCACCGGCCTACCCATCATCCTCTACATGGGCATGACCCACTTGGATTCGATCGCGGCCGGGTTGATCGAGGGCGGCATGGCGCCCGACACGCCGGTGGCCATCGTGGCGGACGCTACGACGCCCCGGCAGCGGGTGCTGGAGACGACGCTCGCCGCCGCCCGGGCCGATGCGGACCGGGACCGCTTCACGTCTCCCGCCATCATCGCGGTGGGCTCGATCGTGGCGCTGCGGCGGCACCTCGCGGCCGGGCTCATCGAGGCCTGGCCGTGACGGGCCTAGCCGGCTCCGCCGTACCCGGGCTGCTCGTCGCCGCGACTCGCTCGGGCAGCGGCAAGACGACCGTCACGCTCGGGCTGATGCGGGCGCTCGGCCGCCGGGGCCTTCGCGTGGCGGGCCGCAAGAACGGCCCCGATTACATCGATCCCGCGTTCCACGCCGCCGCCACGGGCCGGCCCAGCTACAACCTCGACAGTTGGTGCATGCCGGCCGGGCTGCTCCGCACCCTCGCGGCCCCCGATGCCGACACGACCGATCTCGTCGTCTGCGAAGGCTCGATGGGGCTCTTCGACGGCGTGCCGGCCGCCCCGGGGGCGAGCGGATCCTCCGCCGATCTCGCTGCGCTGATGGGCTGGCCCGTCCTCATGGTGCACGATTGTTCGGGTCAGTCGCAATCGGCCGCGGCGCTGCTCGCGGGTTGCGCCGACTACGACCCGCGCATCCGTATCGCCGGCGTCATCCTCAATCGCGTCGCCAGCGAGCGGCACCGCCGCCTCGTGGCCGATGCCGTCCTGGCCAAGGGCCTCGCCGTGCTGGGAGCCATCCCGCGCAGCGACCGGCTGGTGCTGCCCGAGCGCCACCTTGGCCTCGTGCAGGCCGGCGAGACGGCCGACCTCGACGCCAGGATCGATGCCGCGGCCGACATCGTGGCCGAACATGTCGATCTCGACGCCCTCGTCGCGTCGGCGGGCTGCAGGGACCTGCGCCATCCGGTCGAGGCAGCCGGGGCGCCGCTTCGTCCACCCGGCCAGCGCCTCGCGGTGGCGCGAGACGACGCCTTCTCGTTCCTTTATCCCCATGTGCTGGAGGGCTGGCGGCAGGCCGGCGCCGAGCTGTCGTTCTTCTCCCCCCTGGCCGACGAGGCGCCGGACTCCGGCTGCGACGCCTGCTGGCTGCCGGGAGGCTACCCCGAACTACATGCGGGACGGCTCGCGGCGGCATCGCGCTTCCTGGAAGGCGTGCGCGCTGTTGCACGCGACCGGCCGGTGCACGGCGAGTGCGGCGGCTACATGGTGCTGGGCCGCAGCCTCGTCGACGCTGCCGGCACCGTCCACGCCATGGCGGGGCTGCTCGGCGTCGAGACGAGCTTCGCCCGGCGCAGGTTGAACCTCGGCTATCGGGATGCATTTCTGCTCGCCGATACCGGGCTGGGTCCGGCCGGTACGCGGCTCAAGGGGCACGAGTTCCACTACGCCACAGTGCTTACCCAGGGTGGAGATGAAGCCTTCGCCGAGGTCCAGGATGCCTACGGCGCGGTCCCCCCGCTGTCGGGAAGCCGTCGCGGATCCGTGACCGGGAGCTTCTTTCACGCCCTCTCGGAGGGGAACGTCCGGTAGAAACTTCCGGCATGTTTAAGCTCGTGTTAATTCGGAGAGCGCGATTCTCTTGGGACGAACCGTCGATCGTCTCGCCGAGAGGTCATTCGCATGTGCCGTTGGATCGCCTACCAGGGTGAACCCACTTTCCTCGATGCTCTGGTGGCCGAGCCGGCCCATTCCCTGATCGCCCAGTCGTTGTGCGCGTCCGAAGCCAAGGTGGTGACCAACGGTGATGGCTTCGGGATCGGCTGGTACGGCGATCGCGACCGCCCGGGCGTCTACCGCGAGGTGCGGCCGGCGTGGTCGGACGAGAACCTCCGCAACCTCTGCCATCAGGTCCGCGCGTCGCTGTTCTTCGCCCATGTGCGCGCATCGACCGGCCCGGCCATCGCGCGCGCCAATTGCCACCCCTTCACGGTCGGCCGCATGATGTTCATGCACAACGGCCAGATCGGCCAGTTCTGCGCCATCAAGCGCCGGGTCGAGGCCATGATCCCGGACGACCTCTACCACCATCGCTCCGGCACCACCGATTCCGAGGCCCTGTTCCTGGCGTCATTCGCCCACGGGCTCGAAGCCGACCCCATCGCCGGCATGGCCGCGACCTTGCACGCCGTGCACGGTCTGATGCTGAAGGCGGGCCTGCGCGAAGCCCTGCGTTTCACTGCGGCTCTCACGGACGGCAAGGACCTCTACGCCTTCCGTTGGGCCAGCGACGGCCATGCGCCCACCCTCTACTGGCGGCAGACCGGCAGCAACCTCGTCATCGTCTCGGAGCCGCTCGACGGCGACAAGACGCAGTGGCGCGAGGTGCCGCAAGGTTGCGTTCTCGTGGCCCGCAACGGCCGCCCGGCCGTGCTGCACGGCCTCGACGAGGCGATCGCCAAGGCGGCGTGAGACGTACCGCGACGTGAGGGGTGCCCATTATCATACGCCGCGCGTGCCACTTGCGGTGGCGCCGGGCTCGCACGATCTAGCGGACGCGCGCCGTTGGGGTGCGCCGCCCGTCAAGGGTGTGACGACCGAGGACACTGACATGCGTGGACTGATCGTTTCGGCATTGTGCGCCGGCGCGTTGCTGGCGGCCCCCGCGGCCGCCGAGGCCCGGGGTTGTATCAAGGGCGCCCTCGTGGGCGGGCTCGCCGGTCATGCCGTGGGGCATGGTGTGCTGGGCGCCGTCGGTGGCTGCGTGGCGGGTCGCGCCATCTCCCACCACCGCACCGTGCCCAGCGCCGCCGCCCCCATGGCGCCGGCCGTGGCGCCCGTCTATCGCTGATCGCCGTCCATGCGCCGCCGTTCCTCTGGAACGGCGGCGTCTCCGCGACGCGGGACCCCTGCAGCTTCGACCGCCGCATCCCCACCCGCGCCTTTGTTGACTTCGCGGGGCCGCGACCTTTATATGCGGCTCGCATTTCGAGCCTGTTAGCGGAAGCTACCACGGGCTTTCGGCGCGTCGCCGCAACCGGCGTGGATCGAAAGCGCCGGCCGAAATCAGTATAGATGATCGAGGTCGCCGTTCCATGCCGTCGGGCGGGGGCGCCCCGGGTGGCAACGGAGCAGACAGTGAAGCGGACCTATCAACCCAGCAAGCTCGTGCGCAAGCGCCGCCACGGCTTTCGGGCCCGTATGGCCACGGTGGGTGGCCGCAGGGTCATCGCGGCCCGCCGCGCGCGCGGCCGCAAGCGCCTTTCGGCCTGAGCCGAACCTGCGTGTCGGGCGCTGCAGCCGGGACGCCGGACGGGCCCGAGATGCGCCTCGCGCCGGAAACGGGCCTCGTTCGGCGTCCGCCAGCGCGTTTGAGGAACCGGCCGGATTTCATCCGGGCGTCCCGCGGCAGTCGGGTCCATAGCCGTTCTTTCAGCCTGCAGGTATTCCGGCGCGACCCCACCGGCGACGCCGTCCCGGGTTGCCGTGTCGGCCTCACCGTCACCAAGAAGGTCGGCAGCGCCGTCGAGCGCAACCGCATCAAGCGGCGGTTGCGGGAGGCCTTGCGGGCGCCGGATCTCGCGGCACTTTCCGACCATGATTATGTGATCGTGGCACGGCGCGACGCCTTGACGGTCGGCTTCGCGGGCCTGGTCGGCGAGTTGCGACGGTGCCTCGGCGATGCCAAGACGGGACGGGTTCGAAAGAGCGGAGCGCGCCGTCAGCCCGCACGTGCCCAGCCTGCCACCGCACCATGAACAGAGACTCTGCGCAGGCTCGTCGCCCGATCGGGTGCGAAGCTCGTCCGGACCGAGGCACCAGCGTGACGCACCATGAAAGATGACAACAAGAACGTTTATCTTGCGATCGCGCTGTCGATCCTGGTGATCATCGGCTGGAACTTCTTCTACGGCTGGCCGCAGATGGAGAAACAGCGCCAGCTTCAGCAGCAGGCCAAGTCGACGTCGCAGGCGGCCGGGCCTCAGACGGCGGTGACCCAATCCGACGCCGTCGCCAACAAGGAACTGGCGCAGCAGTCGCCGGCCTCCCCGCCCCAGGGTGCCGCTTCGCAGCCGTCGGCTGGCATGGCGCCGACCGAGGTCGTGCAGACCCGCGAGGCTGCGATCGCGGCGAGCCCGCGCGTCACGATCGACACGTCGTCCATTGCGGGATCGATCGACCTCAAGGGCGGTCGCATCGACGACGTGTCGCTCAAGAACTACCACGAGACCACCGACAGGCAGAGCCCGATCATCGAGTTGTTTTCGCCGTCGGGCGCGCCGCACCCCTATTATTCCGAGACGGGGTTCATCCCCGAAGCCGGCCAGAAGACCGCGCTGCCGGGCCGCGACACCCTGTGGACCGCCGACGGTGAGAAACTGACGGCCGACAAGCCCGTGAACCTGACCTGGGACAACGGCCAGGGACTCTTGTTCCACCGCACCATATCGGTGGACGATCAATACATGTTCACCGTCAAGGACAGCGTCGACAACAAGGGGACGGAGCCCGTGACGCTCTACCCCTATGCGCTGATCTCGCGTCACGGTCAGCCCGTGACGTCGAACTATTCGGTGCTTCACGAGGGCCTGGTCGGCGAGATCGGCAACAACAACGAGACCCAGATCACCTACGTCAACATGGACAAGGAGGCGGGCGGCAGCCGCACGCTCGACGGCACGGGCGGGTGGCTCGGCATCACGGACAAGTATTGGGCCGCGGTCGTAGCACCGGAACAGGACGTCGCCTACAAGGGTCGTTTCTCATCTTTCCCGAGCGGAAACGCCAAGGACTACCAAACCGATGCGCTCCTGAACGCGCGCTCCATCTCGCCCGGAGCCAGCAGCGAGGTCACCAACTTCATCTTCGCGGGCGCCAAGGAAACCAACACGCTCAACAAATACGAGAAAAACCCAGGTATCCGGAATTTCGGCAATTTGATCGACTGGGGCTGGTTTTATTTCATTACAAAGCCACTGTTTCAAGTGCTTGACTGGTTCTACAAGCTCACCGGAAATTTCGGTGTGGCTATTATGATCGTCACCGTGCTGATCAAGGGTATCTTCTTTCCATTGGCCAACAAGTCGTATATGTCCATGGCCAAGATGAAGAAACTGCAGCCGCAACTGGCTGCCCTGAAGGAGCGCTTTCCCGACGACAAGGCGAAGCAGCAGGAAGCCACGATGAAGCTATATCGTGAGCAGAAGGTGAACCCGGTCGCGGGGTGCCTTCCCATGCTGATCCAGGTGCCGGTGTTCTTTGCGCTCTACAAGGTCATCTTCATCACGATCGAGATGCGGCACGCGCCCTTCTTCGGCTGGATCCACGACCTGTCGGCGCCCGACCCGACCTCGATCTTCACGCTGTTCGGCCTGCTGCCGATCCACCAGTACCTGCCGAGTTTCCTCCTGATCGGCATCTGGCCGGTGATCATGGGGTTCTCGATGTTCCTGCAGATGAAGATGAACCCGGAGCCGCCGGATCCCGTCCAGAAAATGATGTTCTCCTGGATGCCGGTGATCTTCACCTTCATGCTCGGCTCGTTCCCCTCGGGCCTCGTGATCTACTGGACCTGGAACAACAGCTTATCGGTGCTCCAGCAGTACCTGATCGCCAAGAAGGCCGGCGCCAAGGTGGAACTGTGGGACAACCTGTCCAACATGATCCGCAAGCCGCAGAGACCCTGAAGTGCGGCCGGTGCGGTGACGGCGCTCGTGCAGCAGCAAGACCTGGCCGAAGCCGGGCGGCTCCTGTTCGCGCGGGAGTGCGTCTTCGTGGCCGGTGCTCCGACCATCGAAGCGCTGCCGCCGATCGGGCTGCCCGAGATCGCATTCGCGGGCCGGTCCAACGTGGGCAAGTCGTCCTTGGTCAATGCTCTCACGGGCCGCAAGACCCTGGCTCGCGTGTCGAACACGCCCGGCCGGACCCAGCAGCTCAATTTCTTCGACCTCGGCGGTCGTCTCGGTCTCGTCGACATGCCGGGCTACGGCTATGCGGCTGTCAGCAAGTCGAAGATCGCCGACTGGACCAGGCTGGTCGAGGGCTATCTCAGGGGTCGCGCCTCGTTGCTGCGGATCTATCTGCTGGTCGACAGTCGGCACGGCTTCAAGGATGTCGACCACGAGCAGATGACCGCCTTCGACCGCGCGGCCGCCTCCTACGCCGTGGTGCTGACCAAGGGCGACGAGATCAAGATGAAGGACCGGGACGCCCGCGTCGCCGAGACCGAGGCGGCGCTCGCCAAGCACCCGGCCGCCTACCCAAACATCATCTTCACCTCGGCCGAAACCGGCGCCGGCATCGCGGAGCTTCGCGAAAGCGTCGCGCGGCTTCTAGCCGAACGAGGATCATCGCTCCCGATCCGGCCTTGAGCCCCGTATCGGACCCCGCCTGCGGCTCACCGTGTGCAGCGGGAAACACTCAACTCAGCCCACGGACCACAAGACCATGACGGAAGCGGTAAAGGGCACCCCCGCGGAACGCGCCGAGATCCTGACCCAAGCCCTGCCCCACATGCTGCGCTACGACGACGCGATCGTCGTGGTCAAATACGGCGGCCACGCCATGGGCGACGAGGCTACGGCCCGCAGTTTCGCGCGCGACATGGTGATGCTGGAGCAGTCCGGCGTGAACCCGGTGGTGGTGCACGGCGGCGGCCCGCAGATCGGCGCCATGCTGAACAAGCTCGGCATCCAATCGCAATTCTCGCACGGGCTGCGCGTGACCGACAAGACCACGATCGAGATCGTCGAGATGGTGCTGTGCGGCTCCATCAACAAGCAGATCGTCGGTTTCATCAATGCCGAGGGCGGCCGGGCGATCGGGCTCTGCGGCAAGGACGGCAACATGGTGACGGCCAGCAAGCTCGAGCAGATCGATGACGAAGCCGATGCCGATCATGGCGTCGATCTCGGTTTCGTCGGCGAGCCCTCGAAGGTTGACACCACGGTGCTCGACCAGGTGCTCGGCCGCGAACTGATCCCGGTTCTGGCGCCCGTGGCGCAGGGTGATGACGGTGCCACCTACAACGTCAACGCAGATACCTTCGCGGGGGCCATCGCGGGCGCCCTCAAGGCCAAGCGCCTTCTGTTGCTGACCGACGTTCCTGGCGTGCTCGACAGGGATAAGCGGCTCATCAAGCAGTTGAGCGTCGACGCCATTAAGGAACTCATCGCCGACGGCACCATCACGGGCGGCATGATCCCCAAGGTCCAGACCTGCATCTACGCTCTGGAGCGGGGCGTCGAGGGCGTGGTGATCCTGGACGGCAAGGTGCCGCATTCGGTGCTGCTCGAATTGCTGACCGACCATGGCGCCGGGACGCTCATCACCCGGTGACGGCTGCACTCGCCGCCGGGGACGCGTCCGTGGAGGACGTCGTGGCGCGCGCCGAGGCCGCGGCGCGGGTGCTGGCGCCCCGGATCATGTCGCCCGCCGAGGTCCGGGTGCGGTTCGCGACGGTCGACACCTGGGTGTTCGACCTCGACAACACGCTCTACCCGGCCGGCAGTACGGTCTGGCCCATGATCGACGAGCGCATCACCCGCTACCTCGCCGACCTCATGGGCATCGACGGCATGTCGGCGCGCGGGCTGCAGAAATATTATTACAGGCGCTACGGGACCACGCTGAAGGGCCTGATCGAGGACCATGCGATCACGCCGGAAGCCTTTCTGGATTTCGTGCACGACATTGACCGGACATCGCTGGCGCCGAATCCTGCCCTCGTCGAGGTCATCGCGAGCCTGCCGGGCCGCAAGCTGATCCTCACGAACGGTTCACGCGAGCACGCGCTACGCACCACCGAACAACTGGGTTTCACGGACGCCTTCGAGGCGGTGTTCGACATCGTGGCGGCCGACCTCGTGCCGAAGCCCGAGGCCGCAACCTATGAGCGCTTTTTCGCGATGCACGGCGTCGACCCGAGCCGCAGCGCCATGTTCGAGGATCTGGCAAAGAACCTGCGGGTGCCCCATGCGCGCGGCATGGTGACGGTGTTGATCGTGCCGCCCAGCACCGTTGAGGACAACCGCGAGCCCTGGGAAAGCCTGGGAAGCGCGGAACCCTATGTCGACGTCGTCACCGACGACCTCGCGGGTTTCCTGGCGGGGCTCGCATTCGGTCAGGTGCGGCAGAACGTCGAAGCACCCAGCGTCTCGGCGCGCTCGACGTAGAGCAGCCCGGGCGACCGATCGCATCCTGACATGATGTTTGCGCGTTACCGTCGGGCAAGGAGGCCATGCCATGGCGAAGCGAAACGCTCCTCAGGAGCATGAGTTCGAACGGCCCATCTCGAATGGACCGAATGCCCGACCACGCGACGTGCCGATCGGACAGGCCGAACGCGGCCTGCCCGACGATTCCAGCCAGCCCGTCGAAATCTCGCCCGAAGAGGAAGCCCGGATTGCGAACAAGATCCTGAACGGGTGATCGGTCCGCCCCGGACGCGCTTCTCCAGCCCGAGGTCCCTTCGATAGTCGTCCGGAAGATCAGGTCGTCTTCGACGGCCATCTCCATGGTCCAGGTTCCGGCACCACGCTTCCGCCGGCTTCGGCGTCGGCCGGTGAGGGCTCACGGGACCTCGTAGGGGTCGAGGACAGTTCGGCCCTCGTCACTGGAGCCGAGGCAGGCATCGAACATGATCCGCCACTTGGCGCTCCTGGCCGCTACGGCCCGGGCTCCGGCCGCGTAGGACCTGTCGTCCCGGAGCCACATGCCATCCCCCGATCTCACCGTGATGCAGGTGACGAGGTCATCGGGCATCGGCTTCCGGTCCGCCGCGAGCGCCGCGGTCACACGGTCGAGCAGCAGCTCGAGTTCGTTGCCATCGTCAGCGCCCCGGACGGCATCGTCTTTGGGCCACTGCACGAGGTCGCGGAACGCGGCTTCAATCCCGCATATCGTCTTTCTGTCGAGCGCATCTTCGATGTCGTCGATATGGGTCATAACTTGCCACGGGTTGTGCGCGAGGGAGCCATGTCCCCGGTGACCCCCAAGCGATCTAGGACCAGGAACCGAGCTGGCCAGTCGAGCAGTGATCTGGGGGGCGAGGGGCGGACACCTGCATCGGTGCGATCCAAGGCTTCGCACTGACCTCAAGGGTTCGACGCCAGCGCCGCCCCGCTGTCTTGGTGGCGGCGGCTGGGTTGGGGGGTCGGGGGATGGTGGGGCGGGCGGGGGAGGGCGGCGTCGATGCGCTCGAAGGTGGCCAGCGCCTGGGCGACGATCTGGTCCATGTTGTAGTAGCGGTAGGTGGCGAGGCGCCCGACGAACCACACGCCCGCCGTGGTGCGGGCCAGGGCCTCGTAACGCTTGAACAGAGCCTGGTTTTCGGGCCTTGGGACGGGATAGTAGGGGTCGCCCTCGGCGGTGGGGAACTCGTAGGTAATGGCCGTCTTCGGGTGGTGCTGCCCGGTGAGGTGCTTGTATTCGGTCACCCGCGTATAGGCTTCGGTTTGCGGGTAGTTGACCACCGCGACAGGCTGGTGCTGGGCCTGGTCGAGGGTGCGATGCTCGAACCTGAGCGACCGGTAGGGCAGCGGCCCGAACCGGTGGCCGAAGAACTCGTCGATGGGACCGGTGAAGACGGTGCGGCGGCAGCGGAGGTTGCGGCCGAACTCGACATAATCGACTCCGAGGTCGACCGTGATGTTGGGATGATCGAGCATGCGCTCGAACATCCGCGTATAGCCCCGGGCCGGCATGGCCTGGAAGCTGTCGTTGAAGTAGCGGTCGTCGCGCGAGGTCCGGGTCGGCACCCGCGCGGTCACGGATTTATCGAGTTCGGAGGGGTCGAGCCCCCATTGCTTGCGCGTATAGCCCCGGAAGAACTTTTCGTAGAGGTCGCGGCCCACGGCCGCCACCACGACATCCTCGGCGGTGCGGATCTCGGCCACTGGTTCGGCCCGTGCCGCGAACCAGCCTTCGAGTTCGGCCGAGGTCAGGTCGAGCCCGTAGAGGCGATTGACGGTGTCGAGGTTGATCGGGATCGGCAGCAGCTGGCCGTCCACCCGGGCGAGCACGCGATGCTGGTAGGGCCGCCATGACGTGAACCGGGACAGGTAGTCGACCACCTTGGCGGCGTTGGTGTGGAAGATGTGCGGCCCATATTGATGGATCAGCAGGCCGTCCTCGGTGTAGCGGTCGTAAGCATTGCCCCCGACATGGGGCCGGCGGTCGATCACGAGCACGCGCTCGCCGCGCCCCGCGGCGAGGCGCTCGGCCAGCACGCTGCCGGCGAAACCCGCCCCCACGACGAGCCAGTCGTAGGCGGCGGGCCGCCGCCCGGCGGAGACGACGGGGGCGGCGCTGCGGACGCCCGCGGACATTGCTTCGTCCTGTCCGGGCGTGTCGCGGGGACGCGACCCGGAGGCCGCGTCGGTGTCCGGGGACAACCTCCTGGATTTGGGGGCGCTCGGCGCGGCGGGCATCGGCGCCCGGTCCGAAGTCTCGGCGGTGCGGGCATCGGCCATGAGCCGCTGCATTTCGGCCCAGGTCCGGTCCCAGGATCCGAGCGCAAGGTGGCGGTCGACCGCGGCGAGCCAAGGCTCCCGGGGCCGTGCCAGGAGGCGCTCGGCCGCGCCGACCAGCTCCCCGGCCGTCTCGGCGATCTCGACCAGGCCCGTCTCGCCATAACTCCGCACGACGTCGGCCACGGGGGTCGACACGACGGGAACGCCCGCGGCAAGAAATTCGGGCGTCTTGGTCGGGCTGATGAAGCGAGTGGCCTCGTTGATGGCGAAGGGCATCAGGCCCACGTCCCAGGCCGCGAGTGCGGTCGGCAGGTCGGCATAGCGACGGGGGCCGGCCCAGTGGATGTTGGCGCGGCCCGGCAGGCTCTTCGGATCGATCTTGGCGACCGGACCCACCATGGTGAACCGCCAGTCGGGCCGCAGGTCCGCTGCCGCGGCCAGGAGATCGAGGTCGAGACGCTCGTCGATCACGCCGAAAAAGCCAAGATGCGGTGCCGCCGCGAGAGGCCGTGCGGCGGCAAGCGGCCGTGCAGCGGCGAAATGCGCCGCGTCGATGCTCGAGGGGTAGGCGTGGACATTGGCATGGCGGCCGCGCTTGGCCTCATAGAGACTGAGGCCGCCGGTGAACACCACGTCGGCTTGGCCGAGCAACTCCCGCTCCAAGTCCAGCAGACCGGGCGACGCGCCATGGAAGGCCGACAACTCGTCCATATTGTCGTAGACGGTCAGGTCGCGGTCGCACTGCCCGGAGAAGGCCAGTGCCATCGGCGTATAATACCAGAAGGTCCTGTCTTGGCTGCCCATCCCGTCGAGGAAGCTTTCGAGCAGGGTTCGTTGGGCTACCACGGCCTCGGCCGCGCCACACCCCTTGGGCAACCGGGGCACCGCGACTTCGATCCCTTCCGGGCGGGGCGACAGGTCCAAGACAGGGTGACCGCTGCCGTCGAACACGGGCTCTTCGAGCACCACGACCCGGTACGTCGCGGCCGCGCGGGTGAGCAGGTGCTGGGGGCGCTGCCAGACGAAGTCCCATCGAAGGTGCGAAAAACAGAGAAGCAGCCCTTGGGAGCTGCCGGCGAGCTCAGATCCATTCGCCGGCCTCGCGTTCCGGGGGCGTCCTGTCCGCCCCGGCGGTTGCGGCTCGGAGCCAAGTTGGGCATAGGGCACGAAATTTCGAATCTTCGAGGTGACGTTCAACGGTTCGAACCCTTCCGGCTACAGCTCTGATCCACCATAAATCGCTGCGAACTATGGGGTGTTCAAAACAAACTCACCCGCTCGTCGCCTTATCATATGTTGTTCTTTCATGAGTTCGGTGGTGGCTGCCTTGCGAGGGCGTACGCTCCCTGTATCCCGCTTCAGGAAGGAACTGCATTTGGATCCATCTCGTTGGATGCCGACTTCAGCTTGCCGTCGCATCTGTCGTACGCCGGCGGCAAGCTGTGTGGTCTCGGGCGCATCGGGGTAATGTTGGATGCCGGATAAGCACATGTTGGAGCTTTGGGGCGGGTTCGAGTGCAGCGTGGTTCGTATCGGCTCGACCTTCCGCAATCAGGCCGAGGAGACCGGACATGCCGGGCGCCCCGACGACCTCGACCGCGCTCACGCACTGGGGATCCGGACCGTGCGTTATCCTGCGCTGTGGGAAACCATTGCTCCCGAGCATGCCGATCGGTGCGAATGGCGCTGGCACGATGAGCGTTTCGAACGATTGCGGCGACTCGGCATGCGCCCGATCGTCGGCCTGCTCCATCACGGCAGTGGCCCGAGCTACACGGACCTGCTCGATCCGTCGTTCCCGGAATTGTTGGCGCGCCACGCCGAACGGGTAGCCCGGCGCTATCCCTGGGTCGAGGCCTGGACCCCGGTGAACGAGCCTTTGACCACGGCCCGCTTCAGCGCGCTCTACGGCCATTGGTATCCGCACAGGACCGATACAGTCGATTTCCTGCGCGCCACCGTCCATCAGTGCAAGGCGACGCTGCTCGCCATGCGGGCGATCCGGCGGATCACACCGAAGGCGCAACTGATCCAGACCGAGGACATCGGCAAGACCTTCAGCACGCCCGACCTTGTCGACCAGGCAGCGTTCGAGAATGGGCGCCGGTGGCTCAGCCTCGACCTTCTCTGCGGCCGGATCGACGCGGATCACCCGTGGCGGGGGTTCCTGTCCAGCCACGGCATCTCAGACGCCGACCTCGACCTGTTCCTGGAAGGAGATGCCGCTCCCGACATCATCGGCGTAAACCACTACCTCACCAGCGAGCGCTTCCTGGACCGGGACTGGCACCGCTACCCCGAGCAGTTCAGGGGCGGCAACGGCATCCAGGATTATGCGGACGTCGAAGCGGTACGGATGGCGCTTCCGGCTGCCGATCTCGGTCCCAAGGCTCGGCTCCGCGACGTCGTGGAGCGCTACGGTCGCCCGGTGGCGGTCACCGAAGTCCACCATGGTTGCTCGCGCGAGGAACAGTTGCGCTGGCTTGCCGAGGTTTGGACCGCGGCAGCGGAGCTGAAGGCCGAAGGGGCCGACGTCCGCGCCGTCACGGTCTGGTCCCTCGTGGGCACCGTCGATTGGAACAGCCTGCTCACGTCCCAAGGAGGCGCCTACGAGCCGGGAGCTTTCGACATTCGCGCGCCTACTCCGCGGCGGACGGCACTGGGAACCGCCGTGGCTTCGCTCGCGACGTCGGGCAGCCTCGCACATCCGGCACTCGGCCGGGGCTGGTGGCGGCGGCCGGAGCGCCTCTACCGAACTTCGGCCCTCGACGATCTCTCGTCCGACACCATGGAGGCGCGCCCGCTGCTGATCACGGACGGGGCGGAACCGCTCAGCCACGCCTTCGCGCACATCTGTGAAGCGCGAGGGTTGCCCTACGTGCTGATGTCCGAAGCGGACTCGGCCTTGGAGGCCCTCGAGGCGCTTCGGCCCTGGGCGGTCGTCAACGCCACCCAGTCCGGCTCGAGCATTCGACCTGAACAGGACCGCGACGCCGATCCCCCAATGGACCTGAATGAGGCCGAAGCCCTGGCATCGGCCTCCGCGCGATACGGCGTTCCGCTGGTGGTGTTCTCGTCGTCCCTGGTGTTCGAGGGACGGCGGGACCGGCCCTCGGTCGAAATCGACCCGGTCTGCCCGCTCGGGGCTCCGGGCGCCGAGCTGGCGGCCCGGGAGCGTCGCGTCGCCGCGGTCCACCCGGGGGCGCTGGTGATCCGCACCGGGGCTCTGTTCGGTCCGTGGGACCGCACCGATGTGGCCAGCGCGGTCCTGGCTGCGTCCGCGGCTCCGGCCGCGCCCGAGGGTGGGCGCGCGCTGCCGCCGGCGCGGGGCCTGCTGTCGCTCACCTACCTTCCCGATCTCGCCCACGCGACCCTGGACCTGCTCATCGACGGTGAAACGGGCTTCTGGCACCTCGTCAACCCGGGTCGAGCCCGGCGGGCGGCGTTCGCGTCGCCTCCGTCTAGCACGCCAGGGGCGTCCGCCACCGGCGTCGCGGGGCTCGACGGCCTGGATGCGGCCAGGATCCCGATGGCGAGCGAGCGGGCCTGGATCATGCCGACGCTGGACGATGCCATGGCGCGCTTCCGGCGGGACTGCGGCGTCGATCAATGCGTCGCATCGGCCCGGATCGCGGCGGAATGAGGCGGAGTTCCGACATGACCGACGCCACCGTCATCGATGCCACCGCCGCCGGCGCCAGCGCCGCTCCCACGCTGCATGGAGGTCCGCGCGAGCGGGCGGCAGGTCCGGCCAGCACCAGGGCGGCGCCCGCCTCCCCCCTGCCGACCTTCTTCCTGGGAGGCTTCGAATGCTCGTCGCATCGGCGCCCGGACGGCCGGCGGCTCGATCTCCTGGCCTCCACGGGCCACGACCGCCTGTTCGAGTCGGACTACCGGCTGCTGCAGCGCCACGCCATCTCGGCGGCCCGGGACGGGATGCGCTGGCACCTGATCGAGCAGGCTCCGGGCCGCTACGATTGGTCGAGCGTGCTGCCGATGCTGCGCGCGGCGCGCCGCGCCGGCGTCCACGTCATCTGGGACCTCTGCCATTATGGGTGGCCCGACGATCTCGAGATCTGGTCGGAGGCCTTTGTGGCACGTTTCGCCGACTTTGCGGCGGCGGCGGCCCACGTCGTGGGCCAGGAATCCGACCTGCCGCCGTTCTTCTGCACGGTGAACGAGATTTCCTTCTGGGCCTGGGCGGGCGGCGACGCCGGCCGTATCGCGCCCGCCGCGCAGGGGCGCGGTGCCGAACTCAAGCGGCAACTGGTGCGCGCCTCGATCGCCGCCACCCTGGCGATCCGCTCCGTCGTGCCCGGGGCCCGCTTCCTCCACGCCGAGCCCGCCATCCACGTGGCGCCGCCGTCCTCCGCGCGCCAGGCCGTGGAAGCCTCGGAAGCCTATCGGGTGGCCCAGTTCGAAGCGCTCGACATGATCTGCGGCCGCCTGGCGCCGGACCTTGGCGGCGCCCCCGCCATGCTCGACATCGTGGGCCTCAACTACTACCCCGACAACCAATGGTACCACGGCGGCGCCACGATCCCGCTCGGCCATCATGCCTACCGCCCCTTGCGCGACCTCCTGACCGAGGCCCAGGCCCGCTACGGCCGTCCGGTGATCATCGCCGAAACCGGAGCCGAGGGCAGCGCGCGGGCCTCGTGGCTCCACTACGTCTGCGCGGAGGTCCGCGCGGCCCGCCGCTCGGACGTGCCGGTCGAGGGTATCTGCCTCTATCCGATCCTCGATTATCCAGGTTGGGACAACGATCGTCCCTGCGCGGTCGGCCTCTATTCGATGCCCGACGGGGCGGGCCGCCGCCGGGCCGACCTCGACTTCAGCGCCGAACTCGACCGGCAGCGATTGAATTTCAGAGACTCAGCATGGTCGTGAAGCGTCTTCGGCCCGACAAGGGCCCGGTGAGCAGTGCGCTGCGAGCGCACAAGTCGGCCTTCGACGACGCGGCCGCCCCGCCGCGTCACCTCGGCTCGGCGGGCGCCTTCATCCTCGCCTACGTGGGGCGATGGCAGTGGCACTTCATCGCCATCCTGATCGTCGTGGTGGGGGGGGCGGTCTGCGCGGTCGGCGTGCAATATGTCATGAAGGTCCTGGTCGACGACATGGCGGGTCCGCGCGGCATCGGCCGCGGCCTTGTCTTGGCGCTCGGCCTGTTCCTGCTGCTGACCGCCTGCGAGAGCCTGTTCTGGCGGATCCTGGGCTGGCTCGTGTGCCGGACCACGGTGGGGATCGGGGTCGACCTGCGGCTCGACCTGTTCCAGGGCCTCAGCGGCCAGTCGATGCGCTACTTCGCCGAGAACCTGGCGGGCTCCCTCGGCCAGCGCATCACCGGAACGGCCGGCAATTTCGGCGCACTCACCAACACGATCGTCTGGCGCACGCTGCCGCCCACCATCGACCTCCTCGGCGCCGTGGTGATCTTCGCCACCATCGACCGCGCTATGGCGGCGGTTCTCGCCGGTTTCGTGCTCGGGGTCACGGCCGGGCTGGTCTGGTTCGGCCAGCGCGGCCGGGCGCATCACCGGGCCTATGCGGGGGCGGCGGCGCACGGCGGCGGCGACCTCGTCGATTCCATCGCCAACATGTGGACCGTGAAGGCCTTTTCGGCCCGCCAGCGCGAATGGCAGCGGCACGAGCGGCAGTTCCGCGATGAAGCCACGGCCCAGCGCAGGAGCTGGATGTATCTCGAAAAGACCCGAGCCCTGCACGACATCGCGCTTTGGATCATCGCCGGCACCATGCTGTCCTGGGCGGTCTCGCTGTGGAGCGCCGGGCGGGCGAGCCCCGGCGACGTCGTGATCGTCTTCACCCTGACGTTCCGCATCCTGCATTCGTCCAAGGACATGGCCTTGTCGCTGGTCGACATCGCCCAGCAGTTCGGCTTCATCGAGGACACCCTGGCGGTCATCGGCCAGGCCCGCACCGTGTGCGACCTGCCGCAGGCGCCGCCGCTCGTGTGCCGCGCCGGACGCATCGCGTTCCGCCAGGTGAGCTTCGGCTACGGCCACCGTCGCCAGGCCCTGCACGAGATCGACCTCGTCATCCCGGCCTGTCAGAAGGTCGGCATCGTGGGCCCGTCGGGGGCCGGCAAATCGACCCTGGTCCACCTGCTGCAGCGGCTGCACGACGTCGCCCGGGGCGAGATCCTGATCGACGACCAGCCGATCGCCGGCGTGACCCAGGACTCGCTGCGCTCAGCCCTCGCCGTGGTTCCTCAGGAGATCAGCCTGCTGCACCGCAGCGTGATGGACAACATCCGTTTCGCGCGGCCCCAGGCCACCGACGAGGAGGTCCATGCGGCGGCGCGGGCGGCCGCCTGCGACGGCTTCGTGCGCGCCCTGCCGCAGGGCTACGACACGATCGTGGGTGAAAGAGGCACCAAGCTGTCGGGCGGGCAGCGCCAAAGGATCGGCATCGCGCGGGCCTTCCTCAAAAACGCCCCCATCATCATCCTCGACGAGGCCACCTCGGCGCTCGACACCGAATCCGAGATGGACATCCAGCGGGCGCTCATCCGCCTCATGCGCCACCGCACCGTGGTGGCGGTCGCCCATCGCCTGTCGACCCTCGCGGCCTTCGACCGCATCCTGGTGGTCGACGACGGCCGCATCGTCGAAGACGGCACCGTCGCCGACCTCCGCCAGCGGGGCGGCCTCTTCGACCGCATGTGGCAACTCCAGGCCGACGGCCTGTCGAGCGACGACCTCAAAGACGCCGCCTGATCCCCAACCCATCCCCGACGCCCGCACGATGCCTCGGGCGACCACCCGGCCGATGCCGCGCCGTCAACCGACAGGGCTGGTCTCGCGGTCTGAAGCCGTCAGGTCAACCCTGGGACTTTCCCACATGGTCCGCCATCATGGCGCCTCTCGTGCCCAACGGCTTCGCACTCCCTTCGGTCGTGTCGCGAGCGGTCTGGTGCTCCATCTCCGCGTTCAACTCGCCGCCGAGCAGGACGATGACGGTCGAGATCCACAGCCAGACCATGAAGCCGACACCGGCGCCGAGCGATCCGTAGGTCCTGTTATAGCTGTCGAAGGTAGCGACATACCACGAGAACAGCATGGAAGCGGCGATCCAAAGCAGTGCCGCGGCGATGCTGCCCCACGTGACCCAACGCCAGCGCGCGTCGTTGCGGCTCGGACCGTAGCGATAGATCAGGGCGAGGCTCGTCACGATGGTGACGAGGAGGATCGGCCATCTCAGGATCGCCAGCAGCCATTCCGTCATCGTCGGCAGCCCGACGAACTTCAACACCAGCGGCACGACGACGACGCCCGCGACCGCCACGATGACGAAAACGATGCCGGCCAGCGTGAACAGGAAGGTGGTGGCGTAAAAGCGAACGAGGCTGCGCTTTTCCTTCTCGTCATAGACCACGTTGAGGGCGTCGAAGAGAGCCGCCATCCCGGAATTGGCGCTGGCCAGCGCCACGGCGAGACCCACCAGGAAGGCCATGCCCAACGTGTTGTCTGCCTGTCGGGTGATGAGCGTGATCTGATCCGCGACCAGAGCCAGCACCCCACCCGGCAAGATGCCGGACAGGAAGATCAGGTGGTTGCCGATGGTGCTCGCGTCGGCGAAGATGCCGTACAGCGACACGAGCGCCGCGATCCCGGGGAAGACGGCGAGAACCGCGAAAAAGGCGACGCCGCCCGACGTGGACATGATCCGATCCGCCGAGATCGACCACAACACCCGCAGGAGGATATCGGCCCAACCGCGAGGCGGGATCTGCTCCGGCGTATTGGCTTCGCGCCCACGGCCCGGTTCACGGGCGCGCGCGTGATCGGCGGAAAGCCCGGGGTCGCTCCGCTCGCCGACCTCGGCGCGCCAGTCATCGCCTTTTTCGGGTTCGTTCAAGGGGCCGCTCGTTTGCTTGCGCTAAGTCGGTTGCTGGGCGCCATGGCACCCGTCGTGCATCCTAACCAAGCAGACGAACAAGCGCGACGGGCATTCCTGCCGAAGCGCAACCGCTACCGCCCTCGCCGGCACCATGGCGAGAGAGGCCTCGGCGAGAGACGATCGCAGGACGCCGTTCGCGACGCCTCCGGCAGGCGCTTGGCGGAAGGGGTGGGATTCGAACCCACGGTGGGCTTGCACCCACGGCGGTTTTCAAGACCGCTGCCTTAAACCACTCGGCCACCCTTCCAAGCTGAGCATCCGAAGATCCTCAGCAGCCTTGCATGGCGAAAGCCAGCATCCGACAGCGTTTCGCCTCGGGTTTTCCCAGCTTTCCACGACCCATGGTCGGTCATGTCAGGACTACCCGGAAGCAGGAGGGATTGCCACAGGGTTCTCGTCGAATGAAAGCCCTCCGTCGTCCGCCGCGGCATCGACGCGCTTGCCACGCCGGCCAAGCTGATCCGCCACGTCCCGTCCATTGGTCGCATGGCCGACCTGGACGCCAAGCCGTACCCTCCGGCCGACGTCGAGGGACAGCCTATGGCCGAGTTTGACCTGAACGCACCCGCGACCTTGCGCTGGACGAGCCGGGAAACACCCCGTGAACGTCCCTTTCTCGCGCTCAGGGACGCCGTCCGAGTCGCGATGAAGGAGCTCAGCAAGGGCGAATTCCTGTCGGCCCATATCGCGACCGAAAGGGCGGATTATGAGGGCGACCAGATCGTGGAGATCTTCCAGACTGGCGGTCTCGGCCCCCGCCGGTACGCGCTGTTCTAGGCAGCCGATCGTGATCTGCATCCTCGATGTCGGCGGATCCGCACAGATCCGCCGAGGCGCGCTCAGGGGCTCGAGGTGGCGTTCCTCACGGCCGCACTCTCGGGTCGGCCGTTCCGTCGCCAGGACAGCCACCGCGCCAGCAGGAGGCCCGCAGCCACGAACAATCCGGCCACGAGCCCGATCCAGATCCCTGGCGCGGCACCGCGGGGCGCCAGCGCGGCGGCGAGCGGCAGTCCGATGCCCCAGTAGCCGATGCCGGCGATCAGCATGGGCGTGCGCGTGTCCTGCAGGCCCCTGAGGATCCCGGCGAGCACGACCTGGGCGCCGTCGGCGATCTGGAACAGCGCCGCCAGCGCCAGGAGGGTGACGGCCGTCTGCACCACCGCTCCCGCTCCGGGCGATGCGGCATCGAGGAACAGGCCGATGATGGGCCGGGGCAGGCCGACGAGCACCGCGGACGATATCACCATCGTCCCGACGCCGAAGGCGAGTGCCGTCCAGCCCGCACGCCCGACGGCGGCGCGGTCCCCCGCTCCGGCGGCCCGCCCCACCCGCACGGTCGCGGCCTGGGCAATGCCGAGCGGCACCATGAAGGCGAAGGAGGCCACCTGCAGCGCGATGGCATGGGCCGCGAGCGATCCCTTGTCGAAATGGCCGACGAGCGCAGCGGCAGCGGTGAACATCCCGGCCTCCAGCATGATGCCGATCCCGATCGGCAGCCCGAGACGCCAGAGCGACCTGCAGGCCCGCCAAGGCGGGCGGAGCAGCCCCGCGAAGGGACGGACGGCGCGGAGCCGCGCGTCGAGCGTCACTGCTAGACCGAGTGCTGCGGCCAGGAACAGGTTGGACAGGACCATGGCGAGGCCCGAGCCGGCGAGCCCCAGCGCCGGCAAGGGACCCGCGCCGCCGATCAGCACCGCGTTCAGCACGGCGTTGAGCATAACGGCCGCCAAGCCGGTCATCACGGCCCAGCGCGGGCGTTGGAGGGCCGCCAGCATGGAGCGCAGCACGAGGTACACGAGTGCCGGCAGGAGCGACCATTGCATGACATGGAGGTAGCCGGCAGCCTCATGCGACAGCACCGGATCCTGGCCCAGCGCGCAAAGGATCGGCTCGGTTTGCCACAGCACGGCCCAGATCGGGCCGACGATCATCGCGGCGTTCCAGAATCCCCCCTGCACCACCCGCCGTGCAGCCTCCGTGCCGTCCCCCCGCCCGACCTCGCGGGCGATCAGGGACGACACGGCCGCGGTCAGGCCGATGCCGAACAGGAGCACCACATTATAGAGCGCCAGTGCCAGCGTGGCGGCCGCGAGCGCCTCCGGTGCAATGCGGCCGATCATGGCGGTGTTGGTGAGGTTCATCGCCATTTCGATGGCGTTGGTGAGCACCAACGGCGCGCTCAGCGCCAGGCACGCGCGGAACTCGTCCAGCCAGGGCGTGGCTGGGGCGGGGTGGGTGACGCAGGTCATCCGGCCCTATACGCCGGACCGTCACGCCGAACCACCCCCGCTCCCGACCGCGTCACGGGCATTGCAGCGGGCTTCGGGGTGCGGCCGGCCCGTGAGCCGTGGTCGCCTACACCCTCTCGATCAGCGCCGCGATACCCTGACCGACCCCGATGCACATAGTGGCGACCGCGCGCCGCGCCCCGGAGCCGTGCAGCGCGTTCACGGCCGTCAGGGCGAGCCGCGCGCCCGACATGCCGAGGGGATGGCCGAGCGCGATGGCGCCGCCGTGCGGGTTGACGTGCGCGGCGTCGTCCGGGAGCCCGAGTTCGCGCAGCACCGCGAGCGCCTGGGCCGCGAAGGCCTCGTTGAGTTCGATGAGGTCGATGTCGCCGAGCGCCAGACCTTGGCGCGCCAGCAGCTTGCGCACGGCCGGCGCCGGCCCCATCCCCATGATGCGGGGCGGCACGCCCGCCACCGCGACCGAGACGATCCTGGCCAGAGGGTCGAGGCCGTGCCGGCGCGCCGCCGCCTCGCTTGCCACGATCAGGGCCGCCGCGCCGTCGTTGATGCCGGCGGCGTTCCCGGCCGTCACGGTGCCGTCTTGCCTGAACGGGGCCTTCAGCCGGGACAGGCCCTCGAGCGTGGTGTCGGCACGCGGGTGCTCGTCGAGCTCGACCGTGGTGGTGGCGCCATGCCTGCCCGGCACCGTGATCGGCGCAATCTCGTGGGCGAAGAACCCGGCGTCTTGGGCGGCCTTGGCCCTCATTTGCGACCGCAGCGCGAAAGCGTCCTGGTCGGCCCGGGAGATGCCGAACTCCGCGGCGACGTTCTCGGCCGTGTCGGGCATCGAATCCGTACCATAGGCGGCCTGCATGGCAGTGTTGACGAAGCGCCAGCCGATGGTGGTATCGAAAACCTCGGCCCGCCGGGCAAAGGCCTCGGTGGCCTTGCCCTGCACGAAAGGCGCGCGGGTCATGCTCTCGACCCCGCCCGCGACCACGAGGTCGGCGTCACCGCAGGCGATCGCCCGGGCCGCCAGGCCGACAGCGTCGAGGCCGGATCCGCAGAGCCGGTTCACGGTGCAGCCCGCCACCGATACGGGCAGCCCTGCAAGCAGCGCCGCCATGCGGGCGACATTGCCGTTGTCCTCGCCGGCCTGATTGGCGCAGCCGAGCACGACGTCGTCCACCATCTCCCAGTCGACCGCGGTATGGCGCGCCATCAGGACGCGGATCGGATGGGCCGCGAGGTCGTCGGCCCGCACGTCCCTGAGGGCACCGCCGTAGCGGCCGATGGGCGTTCGCGTGAAGTCGCAGATATAGGCGTCGCGCATGGCCGTGCTCCCGTCCCCACGACGCGGATCCTCTCCGGGCCGGTCCCGCAGCCTAAGCCGGCACTGCCGCGGTTAGCGCCGCAATTTGAATCCGGCCGAGTGCGGCCGTCCACTCCCGACCCAACCAGGACGTTGAACGCGAACTTGCCCGTGCTCCGAAACAGACGTCCACCGTACAGCCGTGCCAGCGGCTCGGCGAGCGATCTAAGCCGTTCAGCAGCGCAGACGTAGTTCTCGAAAGTCGCGGTTCGTACGAGATCGCCGACCAAGCTCGAGCACCGCCGACTGTGCGCACGTCGAAAAAGCCGTCAATAACCAATGTAAGGTCCTTCGAAGTAACCAGAAGGCAGGCCGTGACATGGCGGCTCCGAGCGCGATGTGAGTCGGCGCGTACGAAGGCCAGCCGTCGACCGTGTTCACAAAGCTATGCGTACGTGCTAAATATGCCACAGACATTGGTCCGGACGCATGCAATTCTGACATTTCAGAATCGCGCGTTGATCAGAGTAGACGTCATGAAGCGCGGTGTTGTTGCAGCAGTCGCTGCTACGGCCGTGGCGATATAGGGTTGTGCGACGACGTTCTCGGCTTTGTAATACCGGATCGACCGAATGCCACGGAATTTCTGGTAACGAGGTCGTAAATACCTCCAAATTTGAAATACGCAAAGCGTACCTAGAGAACACTGGCCACCATATTATAAGTCCCAGAGTGCGGGCGCTAGCAGCGACCTTGGTTGTGGATACATCGGGTGGCACTCCCATCGATACGCGATCTCTTCAACTGTGCCAGGGCGACTATCGTAGCTGTTACGTTCTGCTTAAATAGATTGGGTGGCACCAGATGTCTATGTTTGCACGGGCAGACTCTTTCTTAGATAGTTTGCGGAAGCACATCCTGAACATTCTAGCCATTGTTGCGAGCGTGTTTGTCGTAGCCCTTATAATAAAAGACATGTACAGTGGCGGATTCGAAGTGGAAATCATCGAAGTCGCGCCCGGTCCTACAGTCGGAATCGCTGGGAGTGGAGCCTCAGAAGTGCTGCTGGACGGGATTGGGCGCGAGTGGCATAAGGCCGTCGCGGACTCACCGATTAACGTTATAATAAAAGAGTCGGATGAGCCGGCGATAGCGATCGGCGGTACCAATCTTCCGCTTCGCTATGTTGCCAAGCTGATTCGTAGATTTTTCGGACACCCAATTGTTGAGCTGTCCGGGCAGATGTTGCTGGCCACTCCACTGCCGCCAATTGCGGGTGCAATTAGCACGCCAAGTGTTCCAGGCAGTACGCAAGTGCGGTTGCTCCTCCGCAACAGTGAGGCCCTGACCAACCCCTATTTCGACCATTCTGGCACTTTGGACCAAGTTATGGAGGCGGCAGCTTTGGCATCGCTTGAGCAGATTGACGCCTATGCCGCCGTCATAGCCGGGAGTCAGGGCACCCGGGCGCAACAGGAGCGAGCACTACGTCTGGCTAAGGTGACGTTGGCGAGCGAAGCCAAGAAGGTGTCGCATGGACGTGGATACCTAGCCGAAGCGACAGCTCGGTACAAGCTTCGTGATCTCGATGGCGCGGAAACGTTTTTTAACAGAGCCGCCTCCGCCTTCAGCGGAGACGCTCCTGATGACAAGCAGTTTGCGGTCGCTGAAGATGGGCTTGCAATCATCTATACGAACAAGCGGGAGTGGAAGAAGGCAGAGGATGCTTTGACATTTTCTCTAAGTAAATGGAAAAACTACGACTCGGCTCTATATCACCAAGTGGAGTTAAACGACTACGAGTCGAGATCGTTTTTCGGTGAGAATGAGGATAGCAGTGGCTTCTGTACAGCGGAGGCAGCTTTTCAAACGGCAGATCGTAAATATGACGAGTTCATCGGCGATCACCCTGGATTTGCGGTCGCAATAACGCAAATGGCAACCATGCACGTACTGCATCTGAGATGGAGGCGAATGACTCAGCATGAAGTTAAGGTTTGTCCGGGACTCTCTAACCCTGGGGCGCTCGACGCGGAGGTTGCGTCCACCATGAAGTTGCTTCAAGACGCGGTGGAGCAAGATGCGGACAACCCCTATGGCTGGTATGAGTCCGCGGCTCTTTATTATGAGCTTCAGGACAGTCAGTACCGGCTGTCAGAAACGGAGCCCGCGGCACGACTGGCGCTGGTTAAAGAGGCTGTGTCTCGCTTTAAAAAGACGACAGATATCGAGGATGGTAACTGGTATTTTTGGTATCGGTACGGAGAAGCGTTGCTAACGGTAGCAACGTTAGATCCAGCAGAGCGTGAGGCAAAAAATGTTGAAGCTAGAACCGCATATTGTCGATCGATTGCGACAAACAAGAGTGATCCGGGGTATATTGTCGCCGCTCAGATGAATTTGAGAAAGATTGGCTTAGAATGCAAGACAAATTAGCCCATACGGGCGGCATGGTCGGGATCGCGAGAGTGAACAGCACGGTAGCCGCCGCGATCCCGCCAGTTCTGGCGGAGAGCCACCACGATCGTTACGTTCGCTACCTCATTCTGCTAGCCCGAGACCCGCTCTTCCGCTCTCGGGCAACTCTCGCCGAAGCCGGAACGTCTGCTTCGGCCTGACGACTGCCGTAAGCAGCCGGACCGCTCTCCACTCCTGGCAGACCATAGTCTTCGTGATGTCGAACGGCATGCCAACGGTGGCTGACTCCGCTCGGATTTCGAACTGAGCCGGCACTGCCGTGTCGGGGTTTGACGCTGGGACGGTGTAGCGCATAGGCTCGCCGCCACAAGAAAATCCGGGGAGCACGGCTTGGATTTCTCATTCAGCGCGCGCCAGACCCTCTACAGGGACCGCGTGCGGGCTTTCCTCGACGCCGAGATCCGGCCGCGTCAGGCAGACTACCATCGGGAGGTCCAAGCGGGTGACCGCTGGAAGGTGCTTCCGGTCGTCGAGGCGTTGAAGCAGCGGGCGCGCTCCGAAGGGCTCTGGAACCTGTTCATGCCGCCAGCCGGGGCGCACGGGCGGCCCGACGACGGTTTCCATTTCGAGGGCGAGCAGCTGACGAACCTCGAATATGCGCTCTGCGCCGAGGAGATGGGCCGCGTCCATTGGTCATCCGAGGTGTTCAACTGCTCGGCGCCCGATACCGGCAACATGGAAGTCCTGTACCGCTACGGCACGCGGGACCAGAAGGAGCGCTGGCTCGTGCCGCTGATGCGCGGCGAGATCCGCTCGGCCTTCCTGATGACGGAACCCGACGTGGCCTCGTCGGACGCCACCAACATCCGGGCATTTGCCCGGCGCGAGCACGACGGCTACGTGATCGATGGCCGCAAATGGTGGTCCTCCGGCATGGGCGACCCGCGCTGTGCACTCGCCATCGTCATGGCCAAGACCGATCCCGAAGCCGAGCGGCACAAGCAGCAGAGTATGATCCTGGTCGACACCGCGACGCCCGGGGTCAGGATCGAGCGCCTGCTTAGCGTCTACGGCTACGAGCACGCCCCGCACGGCCATGCCGACGTGTCGCTCGAGGGCGTGCGCGTGCCGGCCTCGAATATGCTGCTCGGCCCCGGCCGCGGCTTCGAGATCGCGCAGGGGCGGCTCGGCCCGGGCCGCATCCATCATTGCATGCGGGCGATCGGTGTTGCCGTAGAGGCGCTCGGCGCCATGGCGCGTCGCCTGCTGTCGCGCACGGCCTTCGGCAAGCGCATCGCCGACCAGTCGGTCTGGGAGGAGCGCGTCGCCCGCGCGCGCATCGATATCGAGATGTCGCGCCTGCTCTGCCTCAAGGCCGCCGATATGATGGACCGCCAGGGCAACAAGGCGGCGTGCGACGAGATCGCCATGATCAAGGTCCAGGCTCCCACCATGGCGCTGCGCATCCTCGACGATGCCGTGCAGGCCCATGGCGGGGCCGGCGTCTCGGACGACTTCCACCTCGCGGCCTCCTGGGCCCACATGCGCACGCTGCGCCTCGCCGACGGCCCCGACGAGGTGCACGCCCGCGCCATCGCGCGGTCGGAATTCGCGCGCCACGGGGAGGGAGCGGCGCATTGAGCGCCACTGCCGACATCGACGCGGTAGCCCTCGCGCGCTGGCTCGACGCGAAGCTCGACGGCTTCTCGGGACCGTTGGAGGTCGAGAAGTTCCCGGGCGGCCAGTCGAATCCGACCTATCGGGTCTCGACCGCGAGCCGTGCTGTCGTGCTGCGGCGCAAGCCCTTCGGACCACTGCTGCCGTCCGCCCACGCGGTCGATCGCGAATACCGGCTGATCGCGGCGCTGCATCCGGCGGGTTTCCCCGTGCCGCGGCCGCTGGCGCTCTGCACCGACGCGGGCGTGATCGGCTCGGCCTTCTACGTGATGGAACTGGTCGAGGGCCGCATCACCTGGGACGGCACGTTGCCGGACCTGCGGCCGGTCGAACGGCGCGCCGCCTACGAGAATGCCATCGGCACGCTGGCGCGGTTGCACAACCTCGATCACGTGGCGCTGGGGCTCGCGGATTTCGGCCGGCCCGGCAACTTCTTCGCCCGGCAGGTGGACCGCTGGATTCGGCAGTACCGTGCCGCCGAGACGGCCGAGGTTCCCGCGATGGAGCGGCTGATCGCGTGGCTGCCCGGCACGATCCCCGAACAGACGCGCACCTCGATCGTGCATGGCGACTTCCGGCTCGACAACCTCGTGGCCGGGCCGGACGGCGAGGTCCGCGCCGTGCTGGATTGGGAGCTCTCCACCATCGGCGACCCGCTGGCGGATTTCACATATTTCGCGATGCAATGGGTTCTGCCGGTGGATGGGCATTCCGGGCTCGCCGGCACGGATTTCGGCGCGACCGGAATCCCGACGCTCGACGAGGCGGTTGCGCTCTATTGTGCGGGCACGGTGCGTCGGGACCTGCCCGATCTGCACTGGTACTTCAGCTACAACCTGTTCCGGCTCGTCGGCATCCTCCAGGGCGTGCGCAAACGCATGCTGCAAGGCAATGCGTCGAGTGCTTCGGCTGCAGCCGCCGCGGCGCGCGTGGAGCCGCTGGCCGATGCCGCCTGGGAGCAGGCCCGGCGGGCCGGTGCGACCACCTGAGGGAGGGGCAAATGGCGATGCTCGACACCGACCGCCGCGGTGACATCCTCGTCTTGACGATCGACAATCCGCCCGTCAACGCGCTCGGGACCGCCATCCGCCGCGCGATCGGCGATGCCGTGGCGGAGGCACAGCGCGACGTCGGCGTGGCGGCCGTGGTGATCCGCGGCGCCGGCCGGCTGTTTTCGGGCGGTGCCGACATCAAGGAATTCGGCCAGCCGGGTGGCGAGCCAGGCCTGCCGCAACTGGTCGAGGCGATCGAGGCCAGCGGGAAGCCGATCGTCGCGGCCCTGCACGGCACCGTGTTGGGCGGCGGGCTCGAACTGGCGCTCGGCTGTCACGCACGGGTCGCCGCACGGTCGGCGAGGCTCGGCCTGCCCGAGGTCAAGCTCGGCCTTCTACCGGGCGCGGGCGGCACGCAACGCCTGCCGCGCCTCGTCGGCGTCGCCAAGGCGCTCGACATGATCGTCGGGGGTGATCCGATCACGGCCGAGGCAGCCCTGGCGGCCGGGCTCGTCGACCGTTTGGTGGATGGGGAGCTTTTGCTCGATGCCGCGCTCGCCCTGGCGCGCGAGATTTCCGGCGCATTGCCCCCGCGGCGCACCGGAGGCCTCGCGGCCGCGGGCGGCACCGCGGCGGTCGACGACTTCCTGCGGGCCAGGGGAGGGGCCTTGCAGCGCCGGGACGCGCCGATGGCCTGCGTCGAGGCCGTGCGGGGATCCGTGACGCTGCCGCTGGGGCAGGGGCTCGACCGCGAGCGTGCGCTGTTCCTGCAATTGCTGTCGGGTGCCCAGTCCAAGGCCTTGCGGCACGTGTTCTTCGCCGAACGCGCGGCCGGCAAGATCGACGGCCTGCCCCCCGACGTGGGCCCGCTGCCGATCGAGCGGGTCGGCATCGTCGGCGCCGGTACCATGGGCGGCGGCATCGCCATGAACTTCTTGTCGGCCGGCTTCCCGGTGACCCTGGTGGAGCGGGAGCAGGGCCCGCTCCACCGCGGCGTCGCGCTGATCCGGTCCAATTACGAGCGCAGCGCCAAGCGCGGACGCCTCTCGGCCGCCGAGGTCGAGACCGCCATGGGGCTCCTCACGTCCGGAACCGACCTCGAGGCGCTCGCCGATTGCGACCTCGTCATCGAGGCCGTGTTCGAGCTGATGGAGGTCAAGCAGGAGGTGTTCCGACGGCTCGACGCCATCGCCAGGCCGGGAGCGATCCTGGCCACCAATACGAGCTACCTCGATGTCGATGCCATCGCGGCGGCGACGCGGCGCCCGGACGCGGTGCTGGGCCTGCACTTCTTCTCGCCCGCCAACGTCATGCGGCTCGTGGAGGTCGTGCGCGGCGGCGGAACGGCGCCGGCGGTTCTCGCCACCGCCATGGCGTTGGCGCGGCGCCTGGGCAAGGTCGCGGTGGTGTCGGGCGTGTGCCACGGTTTCATCGGCAACAGGATGCTGGCGCGGCGGCAGGAGCAGGCCAACGCCCTGGTGCTCGAGGGCGCCACGCCCTGGGAGGTGGACCGGGTGCTGCTGGATTTCGGCATGCCGATGGGTCCCTTCCAGATGGCCGACCTCGCGGGTCTCGACCTCGGCTGGACGCCGGAGGCCTCGCGCGGCGCCACGATCCGCGACGTGCTCTGCGAGCGCGGCCGCCGCGGGCAGAAGACCGGCCGCGGCTTCTATGACTACCATGCGGACCGGAAGCGCAGCCCATCTCGGGAGGTCGAGGAGATGATCACGGCCTTTGCCGAACGGGCCGGCATCCCACAACGCAGGATCGCCGACGACGAGATCCGCGACCGCCTGCTGTTCACCATGGTGAACGAGGGCGCCAAGATCCTGGACGAGAGGATCGCCCAGCGGGCGTCCGATATCGATACGGTTTGGATCAACGGCTACGGCTGGCCTGCCGAGACCGGCGGCCCCATGTTCTGGGCCGACAGCATCGGCCTCGACACGGTGGCGCAGGGCCTCGCGACCTATCGCGACAAGCTCGGGACGGCCGGCGTGCCATCGCCGCGGCTGGTGGCCGGAACGCCCTGATCACCGACAGGCCGCGCCCGACCCTCCAGAACACGCGGATGATCGCGCCTGGGCCGTGGCGCCGCTCGACGAGAACGGACCATATTGCGTTGACGGGAGGCTCGGGATGGAGATCGGGTTCACGCCGGGCGAAGAGGCCTTTCGCACAGAGGTGCGGGACTTTCTGCGCCGGAACCTGCCGCCGCACCTCGCCGCCAAGGTCGAGGGCGGCAAGCGGCTGACCAAGGCCGACCACGAGGAGTGGCACGCGGTGCTGGCGCGGCGCGGCTGGCTCGCCAGCCATTGGCCGGTCGAGCACGGCGGCCCGGGCTGGACCGTGATGCAGCGCTTCATCTTCGACCTCGAGAGCGCGCTCGCCGGTGCGCCGCGGATCGTGCCGTTCGGCGTCAACATGCTGGGTCCGGTGCTGATCGAATATGGCACCGACGAGCAGCGGGCCCGCTATCTGCCGCGCATCCTCGACGGGAGCGACTGGTGGTGCCAGGGCTATTCCGAGCCCGGCGCAGGCTCGGATCTCGCGAGCCTGAAGACCGCCGCGGTGCGCGACGGGGACGAGTACGTCGTCAACGGCCAGAAGACCTGGACCACGATGGCGCAGCACGCCAACAAGATCTTCTGCCTGGTGCGCACCGACGTCGCGGCGAAGAAGCAGGAGGGCATCTCGTTCCTGCTGATCGACATGGCCAGCCCCGGCATCGCGGTCCGCCCCATCGTGACGCTCGACGGCGAGCACGAGGTCAACGAGGTCTTCTTCACCGATGTCCGCGTTCCGGTCGGCAACCGGGTCGGCCGCGAGAACATTGGCTGGACGCTCGCCAAATACCTCCTCACCTACGAACGCACCAACATCGCCGGTATCGGCGGCTCCATGGCGGCCTTCAGCCGTCTGCGGCACGTCGCGTCGCGCGAGATGGCGAACGGTCGCCCACTGAGCCGCGACCCGCTCTTCGCGGCGCGGCTCGCCAGACTCGAGATCGACCTCGATAATTTCAAGACCACCAACCTGCGCGTGCTCGCGGCGGCGGGCAACGGCGGCGCACCCGGGGCCGAAAGCTCCATGCTCAAGATTCGCGGAACCGAGATCCGGCAGGAGATCACGAGCCTGGCGCGGCGAGCGCTCGGGCCTTACGCGCAGCCCTTCACGCCCGACGCGCTCGACGCGGGATACAACGGCGAGTCCGTCGGCCCTGACGATGCGGCACCGGTCGCGGCCGGATATTTCAACGCTCGCAAGTTGTCGATCTACGGAGGGTCCAACGAAGTGCAGCGCGGGATCGTGGCCAAGGCGCTGCTGGGGCTCTGATCCGATGGACTTCACCCCCACCGACGAACGCCGCATGCTGGCCGACACGCTCGGCCGGTATCTCGCGGCCCACTACGGGTTCGCGACGCGCATGAGGGTCGCGGGCTCGCCGGAGGGCTTCAGCCGTGAGGCCTGGGGCGCGATGGCCGAACTCGGGGTGATCGGCGCGCTGTTCGGCGAGGAGGCCGGCGGCTTTGGCGGTGCAGGCTTCGACATCGCCACCGTGTTCGAGGCCGTCGGCCGCGCCATCGTGGTCGAGCCTTTCCTCGGCACGCTGCTGGCCGGCCGGCTGCTCACGCGGGCCGGCCGGCATGACGGCCTCGTGGCCGACATGATCGCCGGGTCCCGGATCGCCACGGCGGCGCTCTACGAGGCCCAGAGCCGCTACGATTATGCGAGCGTCGTGACCCGGGCGGAGCGCGATGGCAGCGGCTGGCGGATCACGGGCGCCAAGGCGGTGGTGCCGCAGATCGAGGCGGCCGATGTCCTGATCGTATCGGCCCGCACCGCCGGGTGCCCGGGTCGGCCGGACGGGCTGTCGCTTTTCGCCGTACCCCGCACGGCCCGCGGCGTCACGGTCAGGGGCTACGGCATGATCGACGGCGGCCGCGGTGGCGAACTCGAACTCGGCGACGTGGCGCTCGACGGCATCGCGCTGGTGGGCCGCGAGGGCGAAGCCCTGCCGCCGATCGAGCGGGCGATAGCGGCCGGCATCGTGGCGCTTTCATTCGAGGCGGTCGGCGCCATGGCGGCGGCGCGCGACGCCACGCTCGAACACCTGCGCGGCCGCGTGCAGTTCGGCGCGCCGATCGGCCGCTCGCAGGCGCTGCAGCACCGCATGGCGACCGTGGAGATCGAGATCGAGCAGGCGCGCTCCGCCGCCATCAACGCGGCCGCGGCGCTCGACGGTGCTCGCCACGCCCGCGAGCGGACGGCGTCGGCCGCGAAATACACGATCGGCCGCGTCGGTACGTTGGTGGCCGAGGAGGCGATCCAGATGCACGGCGCCATCGGCATGACCTGGGAATTGCCCCTGGCGCACTATGCCAAGCGCCTCGTCATGATCGACCACCAGCTCGGCGACGAGGATTTCCACCTGCAACGCTACATCGATCTCGGTTACACCGGTCCGCCCGCCGTGACGCCCGAGGACCTGGCCGAGGCATGATGGGGCCGCCCGTCGCGATCGGGGCAGGGAGGCATGCGATGTCGCTGTTCGATCTCACCGGCAAGGTCGCGGTCATCACCGGCTCGTCGCGCGGGATCGGCCGGGCGATCGCGATCCGTATGGCCGAGCAGGGCGCCCGCGTGGTGGTGTCGTCGCGCAAGCGCGAGGCCTGCGATGCGGTCGTCGACGAGATCCGCGCCGCCCACGGAGACGGAAGCGCCATCGCGGTCCCGGCCAATATCTCGGCGAAGGACGACCTGCGTGGCCTCATCGGCCGTACCGAGGAGGAGCTCGGTCCCGTCGACGTGCTGGTCTGCAATGCGGCCAGCAACCCCTACTATGGGCCGCTGCACGCCATCGCGGACGAACAGTTCCGCAAGATCCTCGACAACAACGTGCTGTCCAATCATTGGCTGATCCAGCTCGTGGCGCCCGGCATGATGGCGCGGCGCGACGGCTCGATCATCATCGTGTCGTCGATCGGCGGCCTCCGTGGCTCGCCCGTGATCGGCGCCTATGGCGTCTCCAAGGCGGCTGACATGCAGCTCGCCCGGAACTACGCCGTGGAATACGGCCCCCACAACCTGCGCGTTAACTGCATCTGTCCCGGGCTGGTGCGCACCGATTTCGCGCGGGCGCTGTGGGAAGATTCCGAGGCACTCGAGGTTCGCACCGCGGCAACGCCGCTGCGCCGCATCGGCGAGCCCGACGAGGTCGCGGGAGCAGCGGTCTTCCTGGCCTCCGCGGCCGGGCGTTTCGTCACCGGCCAGGCGATCGTGGTGGACGGTGGTGTCACGATCTGAACAGTGCACTCCGATATTTCAAACATATGTCATATCTTCGGTATACAGAATCGGCGAGCCTGCCGCTGCCCTCCTGGCCTGTAAGGTCGGGCACTTTTCACTCTCCCCGGATGGCCGCGGTCTCCGACCTGCCCTTGTCCCGACACGGCCCACTAGCCGCAAGCTGCGATCGCACGTTTCGCATACTTAGCGCGTTCCGAGACTGGCGATCCAGTTGGCGGGCAGGGTGGAGATTGGCCACCGCGACGTCCCGGCAGATCGTTGCGGTGAAGCGCTGAAGCGAGCTCGGAATCGCGGTGCCGGCTACTGGAGGGATGCGGCTCGCAGCTCGGACGGAGGCGTCGTATGGAACTGTCGCCAGACCCGCCGCATGTGCCTGGCCGAGCTGAACCCGGCTCGTTCTGCAACCTGCTCGAAGCCGATATTGGTTTGCCCGACAAGGTCACGAGCCAGGATGATGCGTCCGCGATTGATGGCGTCGGTGACGGTCATGCCGGCATGGGCCATGAACAGCCGCGACAGGTTGCGCGAGCTGGTGCCCGCGACACGGCCCAACTCGGCCAGGGACCAGTCCCGCGTCGGATCGGCCGCGATGGCGTCCTGCGCACGGTGAACCGCCGGATGGATGTGGCTGCGACCTTCGAGCCACGGCGAAAGCTGCGGGTCATCCGCGTTGCGGCGCATGTAGATCACCAGCGTGCGGGCGACGGCGAGGGCCGCGGCGGGCCCGGCCCAGACCGAGACCAGGTATAGGGTCAGGTCGATCCCCGCCGTCACGCCGGCGCTGGTGAAGCGGTCACGGTCCTCGACGAACAGCCGATTTTCCAACACCCGGGCCTTTGGTGCCGTTTCGGCCAATTTGGCGCAGCTCGCGTAGTGCGTGGTGCAGGCATAGCCGTCCAGCAGCCCGGCGCGGGCCGCCAGCAGCGCGCCCTCGCAGACCGTCACCAGCGTGTGGCCGGGCCGAACCGCAGTGCGCAGCCACGCGATGATCTCCGCCTCCGCCCTGGCATCGGATGCCGGAGAATGTGGCGCTCCCGGGATGCGATCGGAAGAACCGGGCACCAGGACCACGGCGCCGTCCTCGACCGTCGCCGGCAGTGGATCCGCACCGCTCAGCGCCAGCCCGATCGAGCAACGGGTCGTGGCCTCCGGCGCCGTGTAGGATACGTCGAAGGCAATGCGGTCCTGGACGGCGCCCGCAACCCGCAACACCTCCAGCGGGCCGGCCAGGTCCAGCAGCAAGGCACGCGGTGGCAGCACGACCAGCACGGGAATGCGCCGCCGCTCGTTCATCATGCGGCGATCGGCAGCGCCGAGCCGGTCAGCGCCTCCGCCACCGTGACGATGCGGGCGAAGCGGCCGGCCAGCACCAGTTCCGTCCGGGCCTTGATGTCGGCCGCGCTATAACGCCGTCCGTCCGGATGGGTCATCGGGAAGGTCAACGTCGCCTCGGTGACGTAATCCACGGCCCAGCCGCGGTCTGAGGCGTGTCGGGTCGTCGTCTCGCAACATTGCTCGGTGCGGATGCCGGATACGATCAGCCGACGAATGCCGTGCTCCGTCAGCCAGACATCGAGGCCGCTGCCGACGAGGGCACTGTGCCTGCTCTTGTGGAACACTGCGTCGGGCTGGATGTCGATCGGCGCAAGCGTCCGGACATGGCCCGACTCGACCGAGAAATGTCCGGTCTGCGACGTGTGGAACACCTGCAGCACCGGCATTCCCTGCGAGACGGCACCGCCGATCAGCGTTTGCAGGTGCCCGGTGAACGGCGCGACATCCTCGTCGCTCCAGTAGGGCGCCTGGCGGAAGGATTCCTGGACATCGATGACCAGCAGGGCTGCGTCGGACATTTTCGGCCTCGGGCGGTGATAGGGAAACCGCAGCATGGGCCGATCGTCTAGTCTTGAAAAGCACCCTGAAAGCCAAGGTGCGGACGTTTCACGCCACTCCGGTTCCACTCAGGCGACGCTGTCGGGCAGGCTTGATCGACGAACTCAACAGGCCACGCGATCGCCGAAGCACTCGGCTCGGCAGGGCGCGCCCCATTGCTCGGGCAGCATCCCGAGGCACGGCATAGCGATCTCGGCTATGCCGTGCCTCGATTTCATTCCGCGGCCTGCTTGCGGGCCTCCTGGCCGTCGACCGACACGGACGCGACGGTCTTCAGGATCTGGGACGCGATTTGGTAGGGGTCCCCCTGGGAGTTGGGGCGTCGATCCTCGAGATAACCCTTGTAGCCGCTGTTGGCGAAACTATGGGGCACCCGGATCGACGCGCCGCGATCGGCGACGCCGTAGCTGAACTGGTGGATCGACTGCGTCTCGTGCTTGCCGGTCAGCCGCATGTGGTTGTCCGGCCCGTAGACCGCGATGTGATCTTCCCGCGCGGCCTCGAAGGCGGACATCAGCTTTTCGAAATAGGCCTTGCCACCCGTCTCACGCATATAGGCTGTCGAGAAATTGGCGTGCATGCCAGACCCGTTCCAGTCCGTGTCGCCCAGCGGCTTGCAATGGTATTCGATGTCGATGCCATATTTCTCGGTAAGCCGTTGCAGCAGGTAGCGGGCCATCCAGACTTCGTCAGCGGCCTTCTTCGAGCCCTTCCCGAAGATCTGGAACTCCCACTGGCCCTTCGCGACTTCGGCGTTGATGCCTTCGTGGTTGATGCCCGCCGCAAGGCAGGCGTCGAGATGTTCGTCGACGATCTTGCGGGCGACAGGTCCCACGTTGCTGTAGCCGACCCCCGTGTAATAGGGACCCTGCGGCGCGGGATAACCGGACTCGGGGAAACCGAGCGGCCGGCCGTCCTTGTACATGAAATATTCCTGTTCGAACCCGAACCAGGCGCCTGGATCGTCGAGGATCGTGGCGCGCTTGTTGGACGGGTGCGGGGTCTTGCCGTCCGGCATCATGACCTCGCACATGACGAGCGCGCCGTTCTTGCGCTCGCTGTCCGGATAGACCGCGACGGGCTTCAGCACGCAGTCCGAGCTTCGACCTTCCGCCTGCAGGGTCGAACTCCCGTCGAAGCCCCACAGCGGAAGCTGCTCCAGCGTCGGGAAGCTGGCGAACTCCTTGATCTGCGTCTTGCCGCGGAGGTTCGGGACCGGGGTGTAGCCGTCGAGCCAGATATATTCCAGCTTATATTTCGTCATCGCATTCCTCTCATCGGTTTGCTGGCGCGCGTCGAAAGCAGGCCCGAGTGGGATTTCGCCACTACCGACTAGGGTGGGCGTAGCATTTCCTATGCCAGCCTGCGGGCACTCACACCGGCCACGGGGGGCTCGCCTGTGCTCCAAGCGCGCCGGTCTTTTGGTCGGAGGTCGTGCCGCGGAAATGAGCGGACCGTAGCGACTCGGAGGCATTTCGTCCGTCAGACGTGCAGCTCTGCGACGCGGCGCGGCCGCGATGACGAAAGGCGCGGCACTCAAGGCCCAAAGATCGACCAGCCCATACGGACGGCCAGGCGCTCCAGCGCGATCCGACCGAGGTGGGAATTACCCGCCGCATCGAGGCCGGGCGACCAGACCGCGATGGAGGCCTTGCCGGGTGCGACCGCCAGGATGCCGCCGCCAACGCCGCTCTTGCCGGGCAGGCCGACCCGATAGGCGAACTCCCCGGATCCGTCGTAATGCCCGCAGGTCAGCATCAGCGCGTTGATGCGCCGCGCCCGCTCGGGCGGCACGACCGATAGCCCGGTCGAGGGATTGCGCCCACCGTGGGCGAGGTAGCGCGCCGCGAGAGCGAGCTGCCGGCACGACATGGCAATGGCGCAGTGGTGGAAATAGACGCCGAGCGTGAAGTCGACGGGGTTCTCGATCACGCCGAACGACTTCATGTAGTTGGCGAGCGCAGTGTTGCGGAACCCGGTGCGCTTTTCCGAAGCCGCCACCGCCCGATCGATCGTGATCGACGGATCCTCGGCGAGGAATTGCATGAACCTGAGGATTTCGCCCAGCGATTCGCGGGGTTGATGCCCCGAGACGATGACGTCCGTGACCGCGATCGCGCCCGCATTGATGAAGGGGTTGCGGGGCACGCCCCGCTCGCGCTCGAGCTGCACGATCGAGTTGAACGCGTTCCCCGAAGGCTCGCGGCCGACCCGCCGCCATAGCGCGTCGCCGATCATGCCGAGCGCCAGCGTCAGGGTGAAGACCTTGGAGATGCTCTGGATCGAAAACGGGACATCGCTGTCGCCGCCCGCGGCTACATGGCCGTCGGCATCGACCACCGCGATGCCGAAAGTGTGGGGGTCGACCCGGGCCAGTTCGGGAATGTAATGCGCGACCTCGCCCCGGTCGGTCCTCCCCGCCATCTCCTCGGCGATCTCTCTGACGACTAGAGCTAGATCGGGCACGGTGTCGCTGACCTCGGATCTGACGGGACACTGCGCTGCACGTCCCGGGCTCGGCCACGTCCGGCTGTTCACGCGGGCGGCCGTCTTGCGTTTCGCTTCTCCCGTCCTATCGTCGGCGTCAACAAAGGGTTCGCGACAGGCGGATGCCGGGGAGGGTGCCATGCGGGCGAGAACGAGCGAACCGAGCCGCCTCGGTCATGCGCGCCCCATCGAACGGGCCGACGGGGTGGTGCGGTTTCCCCCGGTCGAAGCCGGAGCCGCGCTGCCGACCCCGCCGCCGCCGAACTGGCCGGCCATCCCGTTCCGCGATGCGGAAGCGGAACTGACCCGGGCCGGCTCGCTCTACGCCGTGGAGACGATTGCGATCCGTGGCGTGCCGACCCGCATCTGGGCGCATGCGCCGCCCACGCTCCGGCATGTGTTCCTGACTGCGCGCTCCTTCGGCGACAGACCGTTCCTGGTCTACGGCGACGAACGCACCACGTTCGAGGGTTTCTCGCGCGCCACGGTGGCATTCGCTCATGCCTTGTTGGCGGCCGGCGTCGTCAAGGGTGACCGCGTCGCCATCGCCATGCGCAACCTTCCCGAATGGCCGGTCTGCTACTACGGGGCGCTGCTCGCGGGAGCCATCGCGGCGCCGCTCAACGCGTGGTGGACCGGTCCGGAACTCTCCTATGCGATCTTGGATGCGGGCGCCGCCGTCGCGATCGTCGATGGCGAGCGCCTGGACCGGTTGCGCCCGCATCTGGCGGACTGCCCGGCTCTGCAGCGTGTATTCGCAACGCGTTCCGTGACGCCCTTGGACGAGCCGCGGATGCGGCCGCTGGAAGAGGTCATCGGAACCGTTGCGGGCTGGGGCGACCTGCCTGACCGCGCGGTGCCGGAACTGACACTCGACCCCGAGGACGACGCCACGCTGTTCTACACCTCGGGCACGACTGGCCGGCCCAAGGGCGCCGTCGGATCGCACCGCGCTGCGGCCTCCACCGTCATGGCCTATGGCTATTCGGCGGCCCGGAGCTGCTTGCGCCGCGGCGCGCCCGTGCCGCAGCCCGACCTCGCTGGACCGCAGCGAGCCTCGCTGATCTCCATACCGCTGTTCCATGTCACCGGCTGCCATGCGACCCTAGGCAACGCACTATGGCGCGGCCAGAAGCTCGTGATGATGTACCGATGGGACGTGCATGACGCATTGGATCTGATCGAACGCGAGCGCTGCACCAGCGCGGGCGGTGTTCCGAGCATCGCCTGGGAACTCGTGGCGAGAGCCGGCGACCGCAGCCGGAACCTGTCGACCCTGGAGACCGTGACCTATGGCGGCGCGCCGGCGGCCGGCGACCTCGTGCGGGCCATCAAGGCGGCGTTTCCTCGCGCCAGCCCGGCGACGGGGTGGGGCATGACCGAAACCTCCGCCACCTTCACGCATCACATGGCTGAGGACTACGAGAACCGGCCGGAAAGCTGCGGGCCGCCGCTGCCGGTGTGCGAGGCCCGCATCGTCGATGCCGCAGGCGCGACGTTGCCGCCCGACACGGTCGGCGAACTCGTCGTCAAGGGACCCAATCTGGCGCGGGGCTACTGGCGCCGGCTGGATGCCGATGCCGAGACCTTCTCGGCCGGCTGGATGCGCACCGGAGACCTGGCGCGCATGGATGCGGAAGGCTTCGTCACTATCGTGGACCGCATCAAGGACATGCTGATCCGCGGCGGCGAGAACATCTACTGTGTCGAGGTCGAAAACGCGCTGTTCGAGCACCCGGCCGTCATCGACGCCGTCGTGCTGCCCATCCCTCACCCGACCCTCGGCGAGGAGCCCGGCGCCATCGTCACCTTGGCCGATGGGGCGACGGTGACCGAGGGCGGGATCCGCGCCTTCGTGGCGCAGCGGATCGCGGCGTTCAAAGTGCCGGTGCGGGTCGTGTTCTCGCCCGCCATGCTGCCGCGCAATCCGGCCGGCAAGATCCTTCGGGCCGAGTTGCTCGGCGCATTGTCGGAAGGCGCGGGGCTTCCGGCGCCGGAGGGCGGGGACCGTCGCGGAAGATCGGATCGGCCGGCTTCCCCGGGCGAGACCTCCGAAGCCTCACCGTGAGCTGTGCCGTAATTCGACCTCATTCGGGGGGCGAAACGAGGGCGGGAGATCCGCATGGTCCCGGTCCAACGGGCCGGGCCGCATTAACTCTCCGGAAACCAAGCGGGGTCGACTATGCCCGGCATCGACAGCTCGACCCGGCCGCCCGTCTTCGTGACCCCGCGGGCCGCGGCGGCAGGGCGGTACAATTCACGCTCGGGTCGTCGCAGCGTTCCGGTTCCGCGAAGGTCATGAAGTCTTTGGTCGTCGCGTGCGCTGGAGTGAAGCCGATACTGCGTGTCCTGTCCCTTCCGGACTCTGCCACATGGGGCATGGTCGTCGTGGTCGCCTTCGTCCTCGCCGGCTGCGCCACGCAACCCGTCCTCACGGCCGGCGGCCCTGGCGAGGGCCGGTACTTCGATCCGATCCTCGGCGTCTGGGCCAGTCCGCGCGTGGTCGACGACGGTCAGCCCGTCCCGCGCGGCGGCGGCGGCTATCTCGTTGGCCGGCCCTACACGATCGGCGGCCGTACCTTCATCCCCAACGCCAATCCCCAGGGTTATTCGGTGGTCGGCACGGCGTCCTGGTATGGTGACGCCTTCCACGGCCGTCGCACCGCGAACGGCGAGATCTTCGACAAGCGTTCCATTTCTGCGGCCCATCCCACCCTGCCGTTGCCGAGCTACGTGCGCGTCACCAATCTCAAAAACAGCCACTCGATGATCGTCAGGGTCAACGACCGCGGGCCTTATCACGGCGGGCGCGTCATGGACGTGTCGCAGCGGGTCGCCGAGGCGCTGGACTTCAAGGGCGAGGGCACGGCGCAGATTCGCGTGGAATATATCGGCCGGGCCAGCCTGGCCGGCTCGGACGATAGCAAGCTCACGGCCTCGCTCAGGACCGATGGCGGCCCGGCGCAGCTCGGCGGGGTCGCGGTGGCGGACCAGGCCGACGACACGGCGCCGCCAAGCGTGCCTGCAGCGCCTGCCCAGCCCCTCCCGCGGCAGGCGATCGTGCCGGTCGCGCGGACCGGCCGCTTCCGAGGCTTGGCCCTGCCGATCAACCCGCGGCAGGACCCGTGGACATCGCTTCGGAGTTCGGCGGTTTCTCCGGCGAGGCCCCAGGATTCCCGGTTCACCGCTCTTCCGGCGCCGCCCGTCCGCTCGGCCAGCCAGACCGCCCGGCGCCCGACGGCAACCGCGCCCTTACGGCCGCTCTTCGCTTCACCGGCGCCCTCCGATCCCGTAGCCGAGATCGGCTTCGCCGTGCCGCGGCGCCGGCCCGCCCTGGTGCAGGATCACGCGGCCGCAAGCGACGATGCGCGCTGAGGATGCCCGCAGGACGCGGCGCCATTCCCGTACGTGCCAGGGCTGGAAGGCCCTGACGACCGCTGGCAATCAAGCGGTGGCGAGCTAGAATGAGCGCGGAGCGGCCGGCGAGTCGGCCCTGGCGGAGGCGAGAGCGACCCGTGTCGACGACGATCCTGCGGTCGGTTCTGCTGACCGTTCTGTGCTGGTGCTTGGCCAAGGCTCCGGTAGGCGCGGCCGAGTCCTTCCAGACCACCGCGCCCTTTGCCCTGCTGATGGACGCCGACACGGGCAGCGTCCTGTTCGAGAAGAACGCCGACGGGATCATGGCGCCGGCCTCGACCACCAAGATCCTCACGGCCGAGATCACGTTCCGCGAGATCAAGGAGGGCCGTCTGAAGCTCGACGACACCTTCCTGGTGTCGGAGAATGCCTGGCGCAGCGGCGGCGCCAAATCCGGCGGATCGACCATGTTCCTGGTCGTGAACAGCCGCGTCTCGATCGCGGATCTGATCCAGGGCCTCGTCGTCCAGTCGGGCAACGATGCGGCGATCACGCTCGCCGAGGGCATCTCCGGCTCGGAGGACAGCTTCGCCGCGCTGATGAACCGTCGCGCCCGCGAGATCGGCATGACCCGGTCGATCTTCGCCAACCCTTGGGGCAGGGGTGACCCGAACCAGAAGGTGACGCCGCGCGACATGGCGCTGCTCGCCAATTACGTGATCCACACCTACCCGGACCTCTACCACTACTTCGGAGAGCGCGAGTTCACCTGGAACAAGGTGCGCCAGCTCAATCGCAACCCCCTGTTGACCATGAACATCGGGGCCGACGGGCTGAAGACGGGCGACATCGAGGAGAGCGGCTACGGTCTCGTGGGTTCCGCCGTGCAGAACGGGCAGAGACTCATCGTCGTGGTCAATGGATTGCGCACGGCCCGCGACCGGCAGAACGAGGCCTTCAAGCTCATCACCTGGGGGTTCCGTGCCTTCGAGCCCCGGGAACTCTATGCTGCCGATGAGACGGTCGGCACGGCCCGGGTTTTCGGGGGGTCCTCGACCGAGGTCCCGCTGGTGGCCGGCAAGCCCGTGAAGCTGCTCGTTCCGCGTGGCGCGGGCGAGAAGCTCTCGGGCAAGATCACCTATACGGGGCCTCTGTCGGCGCCGCTCGCCAAGGGCGCCCCGGTGGCGGTGCTGAAGATCCTCCGCGGCGGGACCGAGATTCTCGCGGTGCCGCTCCAGGCTGCCGAGGACGTGCCCGTGGGCTCACTCCCTCGACGCGCCCTCGATGCGGGTCTCGAACTCGGCGGCGCGGTCTTCCGCCAGAACTTCAGGCATCCGTGAGCGTCGGGGAGGCCGCAACTCGCCTCGGCGGCTTCATCACCTTCGAGGGCGGGGAGGGCACGGGCAAGTCCACCCAGGTCGGGCTCCTCGTCGAGCGCCTCCGGACGGCCGGCATCGCGGCCATCGCGACGCGCGAGCCCGGCGGGTCGCCGCTCGCGGAAAGGATCCGGGACGCCCTTCTCTCGGGGGCCGTCAAACCGCTCGGCCCCGTGGCCGAAGCCATGATGTTCTCGGCCGCGAGGCTCGACCATATCGCGGCCACGATCCGCCCGGCGCTGGAGCGCGGCACTTTCGTGGTCTGCGACCGCTTCATCGACTCGACCCGCGTGTATCAGGGCACCCTCGGCCAGGTCGACCCGGCTTTGCTGGCCGGACTCGAGCGGGTGGTGGTCGGTAGCGTGGTGCCGGATCTGACGCTGGTGCTCGACCTCGACACGGCCACAGGGCTCGCCCGGGCCCGCGCGCGCCGCGGTGGCGACGCCCCAGCCGATCGCTTCGAGCGGGAAGGGGACGGCTTTCACGACAAGCTGCGCCAGGGCTTCCTCGACAACGCCGAGCGGGACCCCGATCGCTGCCTCGTCCTCGATGCGTCGCGGCCGTCCGACGAACTGGCCAGGACCATCTGGCTCATCGTTCGGGCGCGTTTCCTGGCGCTGCGCGGTGCGACGCCGGGCCGGCCCGGCCCAGGGACCGACCCGGTATGAAGGTCGGGGAGGCCGCACCCGAGAGCGACAGGGCCGAAGGGGCGCCGCATCCGCGCGAGACCCAGCACCTGTTCGGGCAAGCGAGGGCCGAAGCCGAACTGCTTGCCAGCTTCCGCGCGCGGCGTCTGCACCATGCGTGGCTGCTCGGCGGCCCGGAAGGCGTCGGCAAGGCGACGCTTGCCTGGCGTTTCGCGCGCTTCCTCCTGGCCAATCCGGATCCTGGCTCGCAGGCCGTGTTCGACGCCACCGACCTGTCGGTGCCGGTCGATCATCCGGCATCGTCGAGCATCGCCTCCGGCGCCCCCGGCGATGTTGCGGTCCTGCGCCGTGCCTGGAACGAGAAGAGCGGCAAGTTCTACAGCGAGATCAGGGTGGACGAGGTGCGCCGCGCGTCCGGGCTGTTTCGGCAGGCCGCACGGGCCGGCGGGTACCGGATTTGTATTCTCGACAGTGCCGAGGACCTCAACCGCAACAGCGCCAACGCGCTGCTGAAGCTGATCGAGGAACCACCCTCCAGATCCTTGTTCCTGGTGATCGCGCATCATCCCGCTCAGGTCATGGCGACGCTGCGCTCGCGGTGCCGCCTGCTGACCCTTGAGCCGCTCGGCCTCGACGATGTGACCGCGGCACTGGCCGGGCTTGGACCGCCCTGGTCGACCGTCGAGCCCGACGTGCTCGAGCAAGCGGCGCGGCGGGCCTCCCATTCGGTCGGAAGGGCGCTCCATTTCCTCGGCGGCGACCGGCTGACGCTCGACCGCGACACGGCGCGGCTGCTCGCGCGCCTGCCCGCAGTTGACTGGCGCGAGTTGCACCGCCTGGCCGACCGGATCGGCACCGACGACGACGATTTCGAGCTTCTGGTCGGCGCCGTGCTGGATTGGCTGCACGGCCGGCTCGACGCCGGTGCCGGCCTCGACGGAACGGAAGGCCGCGATCCGCGCCGCCTTGCACCCCTGGCCGAGGTGTGGGAGAAGGTCCGCCGCTCGGCGCGCGACACGCTGGCCCTCAATCTCGACAAGAAATCCTTCCTGTTTTCGACATTCGCGGACCTCGCGCAGGCAACGCGCGCGCTTTGATCTCCGGCGGAAGACCATCCATGGCCCCGCGCCCAACGTTCTATGTCACCTCGGCCATTCCCTACGCCAACGGCGCCCCCCACATCGGCCACGCATACGAGCGGATCGCCACCGACGCGATCGCCCGCTTCAAGCGGCTCGACGGATATGACGTCCTGTGCGTGTCGGGGATGGACGAGCATGGGCAGAAGATGCAGCAGACGGCAATTCGGGACGGCCTGACCCCGCAGGCGCTGGCCGACCGTACGGCCGGACAGTTCCGTGCCATGAGCCGGCTCCTGAATGTGGAGACCGACGACATCGTCCGCACCACGCAGGCACGCCACCGCGATGCGGCCCAGGCGATCTGGCGGCGCATGGCCGAACGCGGCGACATCTACCTGTCGCGCTACCAGGGCTGGTACTCGGTCCGCGACGAGGCTTACCACGACGAGGCCGACCTCGTGCCTGGCCCCGACGGCACGCGCCTCGCCCCGACCGGCACGCCGGTCGAATGGGTCGAGGAGGAAAGCTGGTTCTTCAAGCTGTCCGCCTACGGCGACCGGCTGTTGGCCCATTATGCCGCGCATCCGGAGTTCGTCACTCCGGAGAAGTATCGCAACGAAGTCGCGAGCTTCGTGAGCCGCGGCCTGCGGGACCTGTCGATCAGCCGTACGACCTTCGATTGGGGCGTGCCGGTGCCGGGGGATGCGAAGCACGTCATGTACGTCTGGGTCGACGCCTTGACCAATTATCTGACCGGGACGGGTTTCCCGGACGCGGACGATCCGCGCGCTCGCTACTGGCCGGCCGATGCCCATGTGATCGGCAAGGACATCAGCCGCTTCCACGCCGTTTACTGGCCCGCCTTCCTCCTGTCGGCCGGGCTGCCGCTGCCGCGCCATGTCGTGGTGCACGGTTTTTTGTTCAACCGCGGCGAGAAGATGTCGAAGTCGGTCGGCAACGTCATCTCGCCCGCGACCCTGACCGAGCACTACGGCATCGACGCCCTGCGCTACTTCTTCCTGCGCGAGGTGCCGTTCGGCCAGGACGGCAACTATTCGCACGAGGCCATCGTGGGCCGGATCAACGCGGATCTGGCCAACGACCTGGGCAACCTCGCCCAGCGCTCGCTATCGATGATCGGCAAGAATTGCGGCGGCGCCGTGCCGGCGCCTGGCGCGTTCACGGCCGCCGATCGCGAGATGCTGGCCGAAGCCGATGCGCTGCTGGAGGGCGGTCGCGCCGCCATGGCGCAGTTCGCGCTGCACGACTACCTCGGCCAGGTTTGGCGCGTGGTTGGCGCCGCCAACCGTTACTTCACCGCCGAGGAGCCCTGGATCAAGCGCAAGACCGACCCAGCCCGCATGGCAACGGTTCTCTACGTCACGGCCGAGGTGCTGCGCGAGGTGGCCCTTCTCGTGCAGCCCGTCATGCCGGCCGCCATGGGCAAGCTGCTCGGCCTGCTGGGCATCGACGGCGGCGCGCGCAGTTTCGGCGAGTTCGGCCCCGAGCACCGCCTCGTGCCCGGCACGGCGCTGCCGGCGCCGAGCGTGATCTTCCCGCGTTATGTCGAGCCGGAGGCCGGCGGGCCGGCCGGAACGGCGGCGCCTTGATGCTCACGGACAGCCACTGCCACCTCGACTTTCCCGAGTTCGCGCCCGAACTCGATGCCGTGGTGGCGCGCGCCCGCGCGGCGGGCGTCGGCCGCATCATCACGATCTCGACCCGGGTGGCGCGCCAGGCCGATCTAGCGCGGATCGCCGAGCGCTTCGAGGATGTGTTCTTCACGGTCGGCACGCACCCGCATCAGGCCGCCGAAGAGCCGGACGTGCCCGCCGAGCGCCTCGTCGCGCTGTCCGGCCACCCCAAATGCGTCGGTATCGGCGAGGCGGGGCTCGACTACCACTACGATGAGGTGCCGCGCGACGTCGCGGCCCGCGTGTTCCGCACCCATATCGCGGCGGCGCGTGCGAGCGGCCTGCCGCTCGTCATCCACGCCCGGGAAGCCGACGACGATGTCGCGGCCATCCTGCGCGACGAGATGGGGCAGGGGGGCTTTTCCGGGGTGTTGCATTGCTTCACCTCGTCGCCGGCCCTGGCCGCCACGGGGCTGGAACTCGGCCTCTTTATCTCGTTCTCGGGCGTGGTGACGTTCAAGAACTCGGACGCGTTGCGCGGCATCGCCCGCGACGTGCCGCTCGACCGCATCCTGGTCGAGACCGATGCGCCCTTCCTGGCACCGGCACCGCATCGCGGGAAGCGCAACGAGCCCGCCTTCGTGGCCGAGACCGCGCGCGTGCTGGCCGAGATCAAGAGCCTGGACCCGGCTGCTTTCGCGGCAGCGACGAGCCGCAACGTGGACCGGCTGTTCGGCAAGCTGCCGCGCCGGGTGGCGGTCGCGGCATGACCGGCACCGGCGCAAGGGGTGCCGCCGATGGCGGCACCATCACGATCTTGGGATGTGGATCCTCGGGCGGCGTGCCGCGGGTCGGGCAGGGGTGGGGAGCCTGCGACCCAGCGGATCCGCGCAACGGCCGCCTGCGCTGCTCGATTCTGGTCGAACGCCGCGGCGCCTCGGGCGCCACGCGCGTCCTCGTCGACATGTCGCCCGACCTCCGCCAACAGTTGCTGTCCACCGGCGTTGACAGTCTCGACGCCGTGGTACTCACGCATGCCCATGCCGACCACACCCACGGCATCGACGACGTTCGGCCTCTGGTGCTGAACATGCGCCGGCGCATTCAGGTCCACATGGATACGGCAACATCGCGCGACGTCAGCGAGAAATTCGCCTATGTGTTCCGCACACTCCCGGGCAGTCTCTATCCTCCACTCCTCGACGAACGTCGGCTGACGGCCGGAGAAGCACAGGCCTTCGACGGGGCAGGCGGGTCGATCGTCATGCTGCCGTTCCGGCTCGACCATGGCGAGATCGACGCGCTGGGCCTGCGGGTCGGCGGTGTTGCGTACACGCCGGACCTCAACGGCATCCCGCCCGAGAGCGAGCGATTCCTCGAAGGTCTCGACCTGTGGATCATCGATGCCCTGCGCTACAGACCCCACCCCAGCCACTTCTCGGTCCGCGAGGCGCTGGACGCGATCGCCCGGTTCAAGCCGAGGCGGGCCGTGCTGACCAACCTGCACACCGACCTCGACTACGCGAAGCTCAGGGCAGAACTGCCGCCCGGCGTCGAGCCGGCCTATGACGGCATGGCCCTGCCCTTCGCCTCGTGACCGCGCCGGACCAGGGCGAGAATGGCGCCGTTCCGCCCGGCCACCTGCGCGAAATCGTGACGTCGCTCGAGATGTTCGCCTGCCCGCCTGGTGCCGTCCTGGCGCCGACGCTGCCTGAGGGGACCCGGGTCGACCTCGTGGTCAAGCCGAGCGTGGCCTTCTACCGGTTCCTCTACGCCACCGTGGGCGAGCCCTGGCTTTGGGGCGCGCGGCGGCGCTGGAGCGACGAAGCGATCGCCGAATGCGTTCAGCACCCCCGCAACGAACTCTGGCTGCTGGTCGTCGACGGTCAGCCGGCCGGCTTCGCCGAACTCGACCGCCGCGTCGCGGATGAAGTGGAACTCAGCTATTTCGGGCTCATGCCGGATTTCATCGGTCGCGGGCTGGGGCCCTTGCTGCTGCGCTTCGCCCTGCATGCAGCCTGGTTGGCCGACCCAAGGCGCGTGTGGGTTCACACTTGCGACCTCGACCACCCGGCCGCGCTGGGCCTCTACCGGCGGCAAGGCTTCGTGCCGTTCCGCACGCACCATGTCATCGTCATCGATCCCCGAGCGACCGGCCACATCCCGCGCCAGGTCCAGCCGCACAGGCCCATCGTTGAGCCGTGACGGCGCGGCTCATGGGGGCACTCGGGAAGGCTCGCGTCGCCGAGTAGCGCCGCAACGTCGGCCGCACCGGCTTCATGGGGTCACGCCGTATGACGGGCAGGATAGTACGGCGGGAAGCACAGACCGGGAATACGGCCTGTCCAGGCGCGAGCAGGATCAGGGCCTTGCACGCCGCTCGAGGGAGAAGCAATTGGGACAGCATCGCGACCTGCGTCACGGTCCACAAATTGCTATCAGCTTGGTCGACCCGAGCCTGGATCGGCTTCCCGGCTATATTGCGGCCTTGGAGGCGGGCTGGTCGCCCAATACGACCCGCAATGTCAGCCAAGAACAGCTCGCCGCCATCCGGCAGGACGCGGGAGAGTTCCTGCGCGACTTGGTGGAGCATGAAAATCGCATCGTGACGCTGGCGGATGGCAGCAGGGTTCCACGCCTTCCCGGCCGAGTGTTCTGGATTTGGGACGGCGCGTTCTGCGGCGCCATCAACCTTCGATTCGTCCCGGGTACACTCGACTTGCCGCCGCACGTCTCCGGCCATCTGGGCTATGCAGTCGTGCCGTGGAAGCGGACGCGCGGCTACGCCACGCAGGCGCTCGCCTTGCTGCTGCCGGTTGCGCGAGACCTCGGGCTCCCGCGCGTGCTGGTCACTTGTGACGCGAGCAACACCGCATCGTGCTGGATCGTCAAGACCAACGGCGGCATCGCCGCGGGCAGCACACCGGCTCCAGACCAACCCGGTGAGTGCAAGTTGCTGTTCTGGATCGACACCTCTTGATCGGCACCTCCAGTTGGGCACCTCGGCCTAAGCGCGTTCCCGGTCCGGACCGTGAACCGCGGCATCCTGCCCGTCTTGCGTGACCCCTTACCTGGCGAGAGGGAGCCCTGCGATGGTTCATGCCCTCAGCGGGCCTGCAGAGGCGGCTCCACGTCGTCGGGGATGGGATTGACGAAGGCGGTCTCGGCCAGCCGAGCGCGATGGTCGGCCTTGGCCTCCGCGATCAGGGCCGGATCGGCCAGGAGATCGGCGGCGGTCGACGCCATGATCATGGCGGCGTGGATCATGCCTTTGTGGGCGGCCGGCGTCTTGCCTTGTGCCACCACCTGCCATGAATGGCCCGGCGTGCCGATGGCGTGGGTGGCGCCGCGCATCTGGACCGTGGGAACCACCCAGCTCACGGTCCCGACATCGGTGGAGCCGACCGATGTGCCGTCACCGCTGCCGAGCGGCAGGATCGTGTCGCAGAGCGCCTGGCCCTTGCGCGGCAGGGCGCCGAACCGCTCGTAAGCCGCCCCTATGTCCTCGGGCGACAGGCTGTCCTGGATGCAGGTCGCAAAAGCATGGTCGGCCGTATCGAAGAGCGGCGGCCCGAGACGCTCGAGATGGGCCTGCATGAGCCGCTCCAAGGGCGGATTGCCGACGAGATTGGCGTCGCCGCTGAGCACCGCGGCCTCCATCCTGGTGCCGGTCATCAGGGCCGCCCCGACAGCGATGCGACGCACCCGACGGATGAGCGCGCGGAGCCGGGGCAGGTCGCGTTCACGGATGAGGTAGCGCACTGTCGCACGCGCCTGCACGACGTTGGGCGCCATACCTCCGGCATCGATCAGCGCATAGTGGATGCGCGCCGTCGGCGGCATGTGCTCTCGCAAATAGTTGACGCCCACATTCATGAGTTCGACCGCGTCGAGCGCACTGCGGCCAAGATGCGGTGCGGCAGCGGCATGAGCCGATCGGCCGAAGAACTGGAAGTCGATCTCGTTGCAGGCCAGCGACACGGGCTTGTTGACGCCCGCGAACGGGGCAGGGTGCCACGAGACCGCGGCATCGACGTCGTCGAAGACGCCGGCCCGCACCATGAAGCCTTTGGCCGAGCCGCCCTCCTCGGCCGGACAGCCGTAATAGCGGATCCGGCCAGGAAGGCCCGTGGCGGCCAGCCAGTCCTTGACGGCGGTGGCGGCCGCGAGCGATCCCGCGCCGAGCAGATTGTGACCGCAGCCGTGCCCGTTGCCGCCGCGCTCTACGGACTGCTCCCGGGCCGTGCCGGCCTGCTGGCTGAGGCCCGGCAGGGCATCAAACTCGCCCAAGACGGCGATCACCGGGCCGTCCTGCCCGGCCTCACCCATCACCGCGGTCGGTAATCCCGCCACGCCCATGGTGACGCGAAAACCCTCTCGGTCGAGGGCAGCGCGATGCGCCTCCGCGGAAGCCCATTCCGCGTAGTTCACTTCCGGCGTCTCCCAGACACGATCGCTGAGGGCCGTGAACAGGTCGGCTTTGGCCCGCACATGGCCCCAGACCGGGTGCTCGTTGCGGCTGGCGGCTCGGATGCGGGCAGGTGGGTTCTGCATCGTGGTCGCGGATCTCATCGGGCCAAGGGCGCACGTCGGAACCCGCATGATGCATGCGGCGTCGCGCCCGGCAAGACGGAGCGGGGCAGGGCGTCGAAGCCTCGACGGTAGGGTCCACCCCTGCCCCGATATCGGCACGACGAATGCGACCTGCAGGGCCTGGTTCAGGGTTTCGTAACCGATCCAGGGCAGGCTCAACGGGTCGCACGAAGCGGCGGCGACTCAGCGCTCACCAGATTACGGGCTGGCCTGCGCAACGTCCGGCGGCGCTATCGGGTGCCGGTGCCTAGCCCCAACTCCTCCTGCACGGCCACGTTCTTGGCGATGTTCCATAATATCGATTATGCGAATTAGCGCGGTTGAGGCCCGCCTCCAGGATGCGGACCTACTCCGGCTGCCAGCTTCGAACAGGTCGGCGCGCGGCGACCCACGCGGCCGCGACATGTCGGCCCACTGACCGCGAAGCTGTGCATCGCCGAGGTGGAGGGAGACGTTCCACTTCGGTCCGTCGGGCTGCCCGTGGAAGGACCGATGGAGGCTGGGCGGGCGCAACAGACGACGTCCGGCTCCTTGGTGGTCATTGCCGACGGGAGCAGCCTGGGCCGGGTGGTCGCCCTCGGATCGGCCACTAAGGCGGTTCAGTTCCGACCCGCCGCGCGCGCCGACACGCGCGCCAAGCGGTCCACGACCAAGCGAAACGCTTCCTCGGTGCGCGTTTCGTGCTTGAGACCCGAGCCGGCGGTGGCCAGGAACGCCGCAAAGCCGTCTGCACCGTCGAACGCCGTCAGATCTGCGCCCCCCTGCACTGCCTCGCGGCCGCGTCTCGCGAGCAGCGCGGCAAACTCCGCATCGAGTCGCGCTACATGGGCGGCGGTCAGCTCGGCGTCGAGTTCCAGCAGTTCCGCACCATGCGGGGTCGCGTTGAGAATGTGAAAGAAGCCCAGATCCTTGGCCAGCAGGGTCGCGGCGATATTCTCCGACAGTGGCGCATCGGGAACCCAGGCCGCCTCTGCCCGCGCAAGCGCCTCGTCGATCAGCAGCGCCGCCAGGGCTTCGAAGAGTGCGCGCTTTTCCGAAAAGCGAAGGTAAAGGGTCGCCCGCGCGATTCCTGCCTCGCGCGCAATGTCGGCCATGCTGGTGCGCTGGAAGCCGTGACGACCGAACAGCGTCAGCGCCGCATCGAGAACCCGCCTCAGGCCAGAATCGGACGGACTGGACATTTATCGGCCAATGTGTCTAGATCTGCACCTAGGAGAATCATTATGGTCGACTCGGAACGTGTACTGGTGACCGGCGGATCGGGGTATATCGCGAGCTTCTGTATCGCACAGCTCCTTCGTGAAGGCACAGAAGTGAGCACGACGGTTCGCAGTCTCACACGCGAGGCGGAGGTCCGCGCCGCGATCGGCAAGGTCGTGAAGGCCGACCACAGGCTCGCGGTCGTGGTTGCCGATCTCAACGCCGATGCCGGCTGGCCGGAGGCCTGCTCGGACTGCTCGGGCGTGCTGCACATCGCTTCACCCATCCCGTCGCGCAATCCGAAGAACGACGACGAACTGGTGCGGCCAGCACGCGACGGCGCGCTCCGGGTCCTCCAGGCGGCCCGCGACGCCGGCGTGAGGCGAGTCGTGATGACCTCGTCGACGGCTGCGGTGGCCTACGGCCATGGCGGACGATCGCAACCGTTTACCGAAGCTGACTGGTCCGACCCGGGCAACCGAACCGACAGCTCCGCCTACGAGCGGTCCAAGATGATCGCGGAGCGCGCCGCCTGGGACTGGCACTCTCGCGAAGGCGGTGCGCTGGAACTCGTGACGGTCTGCCCGGGCGCGGTGGTCGGTCCGGTGCTCGGCGGCGACTTCTCGGCTTCGCTCGACATCGTCAAGAAGCTGATCGACGGCTCCCTGCCCGGCCTGCCGCACTTTGGCTGGCCCCTGGCCGACGTGCGCGACATCGCCGACCTGCATGTCCGGGCGCTGCGCGCGCCGAACGCAGCCGGCCAGCGCTTCATCGGGGCTGGCCCGTTCTACTGGATGGAGGATATCGCGCGGGTGCTGCGCGAACGCGTGCCCGAGGTTGCGGGCAAGGTGCCCAAGCGCCGCCTGCCGGGTTGGCTCGTGCGGCTGTCCTCGGTCTTCGACCCGGTCGTGCGCGACCGACTGTTCGAACTGGATAAGGAACGGCCGGTCTCCGCAGACAAGGCGAAGCGAGAGCTCGGTTGGGCGCCGCGGAGCAACGACGAAGCAATCGCCAGCACGGCATTGAGCCTGCTCGCGGAAGGTATCGTCAAGCGTGCGGCGGTCTGATCATCGGTATTGCCGCAACGGCCGGAGAGCCTTGCCCCTGCCAGCTGCGGCGGCTGCACTCATCCGCCGCTGGGCGCACTCGTGAGCCTGAGCTGGCTAACAGTCGGTGAGATCAGCGGCCAGCAACCGCGAAGCGGTGCGTTTCGTCCATCGTCATTGCCGCCGCTCGCCTTCGAAGCGCCGACCTGAAGTGGGTGTGGAGTGAACGGTGTCGGAGATCGCCGTGATCCGAGTATTCCTGGGTCAGCCGCAGGTCATGACCCTTGTCGGCCTGTACGAATCCGCAAGAATGCCGCGGCGTGTGTAGATGCAAACCGGGCAGGCCGGCGCCGCCGGCCGCCGGGGCGATGCGATCGGCTACCACCTGCCGGGCGAGCAGCTGGCCGTGTTCGGAGATGAACGGCCGGCGCAGCGCGCCGATGCGGCCGGCCAGGCGGCGCTTGCAGCTTCGCGGTCACTGGGCCTCGCCTTGGGCGGCCCGACATTAGGGAGCGCGCGTTGCGAGCCGGACGGCGGTTTCGGCCCCAAAAGCCTCGATTTCACGCCAGAATAGCGGTGGCGAAGGGCTGCAAAATGCGGTAGCGTCCCGCCAGGATGTGGGTCGGGTACTCCGTACCTCGTCTTGACGGGACTCCCGAATGGGACCCGGTACGGTGTGCTGATTGCGTCGGTTCCGTGCTCTTCGGATGGACGCAGTGCCAGGGCGTGGCCGCTTTGGTCGGGGATTGGGACTAGAACGCCCTGCCACGATTGTACGCCAGAATCTGTGGCGCCCCGCTGCAGGTCGAGAGTGCGTGATCACACATGCGTCCGCATCGGGTCGGAGCCATGGTCACGAGGTACGGTGGTTGAAGGCAAAGACGAGCTGGCGACATGAGCAAAGGTAGAGATTTCCGGGGACCGAGGAAGCGGGGCTTCGACGATGACATGCCGTCATCCCCCTACGAATCCCGCCCGTCCCGCCCCGCGTCGCGGCCATTCGGGGGCGGTGCCCCGGGCGGCTTCGGCGGCGATATGATGGCCGCGCCTCCCGCCGGCCCCACCGTCGATGCTGTCGTGAAATGGTTCAAGGCCGATAAGGGTTTCGGCTTCGTCGAATTGTCGAACGGTGCCGGCGACGCCTTCCTGCATATCGGTGCCATACAGTCGGCCGGCTACGAGACGGTGCCTCCGGGCGCCAAGCTCAAGGTCATGGTCGGCAATGGAGCCAAGGGTGCCCAGGTCACTCGCGTGCTCGAGGTGGATACGGCAGGCGCCGTCGAGCGCGCGCCCCAGCGTTCCTTCGACAGCCCGCGCCAGCCGCGCCGCGCGCCCGACCCATCCACGGCCATCCAGGTGTCCGGCAAGGTCAAGTGGTTCGACGACACCAAGGGCTTCGGCTTCGTGTCGAGCGACGACGGCGGCAAGGACATTTTCGTGCATATCTCGATCCTGGGCCCGGCCGGGTTGTCCCATCTGGCCGAGGGCCAGCCCGTGTCCATGCGGGTTGTCGATACGCCCAAGGGGCGGGAGGCTCTCTCGATTTCCGTCGAGTGAGCCCATCGGCCTCGTGCTTGGCTGCGGCCGTGGCGAGAGCCTCGTTCTGTCGTTAGCCTATGCCCGCGGGTGCCTCCCGCGGGCATTTCCATGTCGACTCCGCTCCGGACTCAGGCCTCCTCTTCATGACGCCGTCTCGCGACATCGCCAGGCTCCTCGACATCATGGCGGCGCTGCGCCACCCCGAAACGGGCTGCTCCTGGGACCTGGCCCAGACCTTCTCGTCCATCGTTCCTTACACGATCGAGGAAACCTACGAGGTCGCGGAGGCCGTCGAGCGCGGCCATCGCGAGGATTTGCGAGAGGAACTCGGCGACCTTCTGCTCCAGGTGGTGTTCCAGGCCCGGATCGCCGAGGAGGAAGGCAGCTTCGATTTCGGCGGCGTGGTCCAGGCTATCACGACCAAGCTGGTCCACCGCCACCCGCATATCTTCGGTGAGAAGCGCGATCTCTCGCCCGATGAGGTGAGGGCGGCCTGGGCTGCGATCAAGCACCGGGAGAAGGCCGATCGGGCGGCCCGCGAACGGACCCGGCCCACGGATGCTGCGGGCCGCAAGGCGGAAGCCGAGCGGGGCGGCTCGGGGCTGTTGTCCGATGTGGGCGCAGGCCTCCCTCCCCTGCCCCGCGCCGTCAAGCTCCAGGCCAAAGCGGCCGGTGTCGGTTTCGACTGGAACGACCCCCGCGCCGTGCTGGCCAAGGTCCGGGAGGAAGCCGCAGAGGTCGAGGCAGCGCTCGATGATCCCCATGCCCTGGCCGACGAGATCGGCGATCTCCTCTTCGCGGTCGCCAATCTGGCCCGTCACGCCGGGGTAGATCCGGAAGCGGCGCTCCGTTCGACCAACCGGAAATTCGAGCGCCGCTTCAGCTATATCGAAACGGCATTGCAGGCCCGGGGCATCGAGCTCGGTGCCGCCGACCTCGACGCCATGGAGGCGCTGTGGCGCGAAGCCAAGGCCTTGGAGTATCGAACCGACAAACCGGGCTCGGACCTCCCTACCCTTGCCCCGGCGTGAGTTCAGCCTGGGGAAAACGGTTCTGCACGCGCTGCAGGCGCTCCGGCGGGACCCGCACCGTGAGATGGATCGTACCGTCCCCCTCGTCCACTCGGGACAGGATTTCGGTACTCTCGTAGAGCCAGTTCAGGGATTGCCCATCACTCGGCGCGAGGCGCAGCGCCAGTGAGGTGCTATGGGCGGCAAGTCGGGCTTCGATGCTGGCCAGGAGACCGTCGAGCCCATCGCCGGTCAGGGCCGATGCCACGACGGGTCGTTCATCCGGCCGCCGATGAGCCGCGGCGTCGAGCGTCGCCTGCAGCCTGTCGACATCGAGCAGGTCCGACTTGTTCCAAACCTCGACAACCCGCCCACGGTCTTCCGCATCGACCTCGAGCTCGTGCAGGATGGCCACCACGTCGGCGCCTTGCGCCTGCGTGTCCTCGTGGGCGACGTCGCGGACATGCAGGATCACATCGGCCGACACGACCTCTTCCAAAGTGGCCCGAAAGGCCGAAATCAGCATGGTGGGCAGGTCCGAGATGAAACCCACCGTATCGGACAGGATCACCTTGCCGCCATGCGGCAGCTTGAGGAGCCGCATGGTCGGATCGAGAGTCGCGAAGACCATGTCGTCGGCGAGGACCGCCGAGCGTGTCAGACGGTTGAACAGTGTCGACTTGCCAGCATTGGTGTAGCCGACCAAGGCGACGGTCGGGAAAGGGACGTCGACCCGGGTCTTGCGGTTGGTGGCGCGTGTCTGCTTGACATGGTCGAGGTCGCGCTCGATGCGCGCCATGCGCTCCTCGATGAGGCGCCGGTCCGTCTCGATTTGCGTTTCGCCGGGGCCACCCAGGAAGCCGAAGCCACCGCGCTGCCGCTCGAGATGGGTCCAGGATCTGACGAGACGAGACTTCTGATAGGCGAGATGCGCAAGTTCGACTTGGAGCGTGCCTTCCTTCGTACGGGCGCGCCGCCCGAAGATCTCGAGGATGAGGCCGGTCCGGTCGATGACCTTGGCGCCCCAGGCCTTCTCGAGATTACGTTGCTGCACTGGCGACAGCGCGCAGTCCATCACGACGAGCCCGATGTCGAGTTGTTCGCAGAGTTCCGCCAGTTCCTCGACCTTGCCCTTGCCCAGAAATGTCGCGGGTCTCACGGCGCCAAGATGGATCACGATGCGGTCGCGGATGTCGAGATGGATCGCATCACCGAGGGCCCCGGCCTCGGCGATGCGAGCCTCGGGCGAGCGTCCCTCCCGCTGACGCGGCGTCCTGCCGGCCGGGTAAGGGCCGACGACTAAGGTCCGCGTTGCCTCTGCGGCCGTTTTCTCGACGACGTCGATTCCGTTCTTGTCGGTCGCCTTCAATCGTCCCACCAAGTGAACTGATGACCCGCGAAGCGCACGGTCAACGACGCTCGACCGAGGCCGGAGCCGGAGGCGTCTCTTCGGGCGATTCGAACATCTGGATGGGTTGTCCCGGCATCACGGTCGATATGGCGTGCTTGTAGACGAGCTGCGAGTGGCCATCGCGTCGCAGCAGCACGCAGAAATTGTCGAACCACGTCACCACGCCCTGCAGCTTCACCCCATTGACCAGGAAGATGGTCAGGGGGACCTTGTTCTTCCGCACGTAGTTCAGAAACGTGTCTTGAAGGTTTTGTGTTCGTTCAGCCGCCATGGTCCTGTCCACTACTCGTCGCCGCCTGTTCGCGGTCTTGATGCTACGGTCCGACCGGCTTTAGCCCGCTTGGCCTCACCTCGACGGGTCAGGTCAAAGCGTCCCGACGACCATCATCGCCGTACCACTTGCGGCTCCCGGGGAACCGGTCGACCGGAAGCGTGCCGCCCGTTCGAGCCGAACCGCCTGCATCCCGGGGCATTAGAGGCAGAGACAATGCGAAGTCGCAAGACAAACTTGGCGCCCGCCCATCGAGCGAAGCCGGATGGATCGCGTCATGGATCGGTTCCCCCCGTCCAGCGGCGGTGCGGGCGCCACTGCGTCGGAGCGGGCTTCGGGAGCCGCACCGGGCCGATCAATCGATGCCGAGCGACTTCAGCTTGCGGTGCAGCGCCGAACGTTCCATCCCGATGAATTCGGCCGTGCGTGAGATATTGCCGCCGAAGCGGCTGATCTGGGCGACAAGGTACTCCCGCTCGAAGACCTCGCGGGCTTCGCGCAGCGGCAGGCTCATCAGCTTCTCCCCCCCTGCCCCGTTGGGCGTGGCCGGCACCAGGGTGCCGATCTCGGACGGGAGCATGTCGGCCGTGATCTCGGAGTCTGGATCTCCCGCAGCCAGGATCATCAGACGCTCGACGTTGTTGCGCAACTGGCGGATATTGCCGGGCCAGTCGTGCGACTGAAGCACCGCCATGGCATCGATGCCGATCTTGCGACGCGGCAGCCCCGTGTTGGCCGACACCTGCTCCATGAAGAATGCGATCAGTTCGGGGATGTCGTCCCGCCGTTCCGAAAGCGCCGGCACCCGGATCGGCACCACGGCCAGACGGTGGAACAGGTCTTCGCGAAACACTCCCTCGGCGATGGCGGCCGGTAGGTCGCGGCTTGTCGACGATATGATCCTGACGTCGACATGCACCCGCGACGTGCCGCCCACGCGCTGGAAGTTCTGGTCGACCAGCACGCGGAGGATCCTGCTCTGCGTTTCCCGCGGCATGTCGGCGACTTCGTCGATGAACAGCGTTCCGCCATGCGCCTCCTCGAGGGCGCCGATCTTCCGGCTTCGACCGTCGGTCCCCTCGACGCCGAAAAGCTCCGCCTCCATCATCTCGGGCAGCATGGTGGCGGCGTTGATGATCACGAAAGGCGAAGCGGCGCGGCTGGAGCCGTGGTGGATCATGCGGGCCGTCAGCTCTTTGCCGGTGCCGGGCGCGCCGGCGATCAAGACCCGCGAATTGGCCGGACCCACTTTGTCGATCACCTGCCGGAGCTGGTTGGCGCTGGTCGAGCGGCCGACCACCCGGTCGGTCGTGAGCGCCCGGACCTTCAACTCGACATTCTCGCGCCTCAGACGGGACGCCTCCAGCGCCCGATCCGCCACGAGAACGAGCCGGTCGGCCTTGAACGGCTTCTCGATGAAATCGTAAGCACCGAGCTTGATGGCCGAGACCGCCGTCTCGATGTTGCCGTGGCCCGAGATCATGACCACGGGCAGCGTCGGATGCTGAGCCTTGATGATCTCCAGGATTTGCAGGCCGTCGAGGCGCGAGCCCTGGAGCCAGATGTCGAGAAACATCAGATGGGGCCGCCGCGCCGCCACCAGGGCCAGAGCGTCGTCGGCATCCTTGGCGGTCCGGGTGCCGTGCCCCTCATCCGACAGGATTCCGGACACGAGTTCGCGGATGTCGGCTTCGTCGTCAACGATCAGGATGTCGGTTGCCATTGACGTTCTCAGGCTTTCTCGACGACCGTGGCGCTCGCTCGAGTGACCTCGTGCGGAGCGGCGACCTCGATGGGAAAATGCAAGCGCACGTGCGCGCCGGAGTGGCCTACGGCATCCAACAACTCGATGCCGCCGCCGTGGTCTTCGAGGATCTTGGACACGATCGCCAGTCCCAGTCCCGTGCCTTCGCTTCTCGTCGTCATGTAGGGTTCGAGGAGACGTTGCCGGTTCTCCGGCGGAAAGCCCTTGCCGTTGTCGATCACGTCGATGACGGCCTGCCCGTCGGCGGTACCGGCAAGCGTTATGGTGATGCGGCCCGGATCGCGAGCCTCCGGTGGCTCCGCTGCAACCCTGGCCGCGACGCCTTCGGCTGCATTCTTGACGATGTTGGTCAAGGCCTGGGACAGGAGGCGCCGATCGAAGCGGACCACCAGCGGCTTCGACGGCAGCTCTTCGACGAGCGCGATGTCGGGGTGGCCGACCCGCATCAGGAACACTGCTTGCCTGACACATTGCGCGAGATCGTCCTCGGCCAACATGGCCTTGGGCATGCGGGCGAAGGACGAGAATTCATCGACCATGCGCTTCATGTCGTCGACCTGGCGGATGATCGTATCGGTGCACTGGTCGAAGACGTCGCGACCCTCGGTGATGACGCGGCTGTAGCGGCGCTTCAGCCGCTCGGCCGAGAGCTGGATCGGGGTCAGCGGATTCTTGATCTCGTGGGCGATACGCCGGGCGACGTCCGCCCAGGCCGAAGTCCGCTGGGCCGTGACAAGATCCGTGATGTCGTCGAGCGTGACGACATTGTTGCGTTCGGCTTTCGCGGACAGCTCGCTCGTTACGCGAACGTTGAAATTGCGCTCGCGATTGCCGCGGCTCAGAGTGATGTGACCCTGCTGCAATCGCTGTCGCCCGGCCTTCGTCTCGGACAGGATGGGTCCGAGTTCCGGCAGCACGGCCGTGAGGGAACGTCCGATCGCCGAGCCGTCGGACGGCGACGACTGGTCGAGCAATTTCTGCGCGGACGGGTTGAGGACCGTCACGTTGCCCTTGGCGTCGACGCCGATGACGGCGGCCGGCACGCCCGAAAGCACCGCTTCAGTGAACAGGCGCCGCTCGTCGATCGTCTCGCGCGCCGCGATGAGCCGGTTCTGCTGCACCCGCAGGTCGGAAATCATCTTGTTGAAGGTCTCCCCGAGCCGGGCAAGATCGCCCTCGGAGCGGCGGATCGGAACCTGAACGTAGAGGTTGCCGGACGACACCTGATCGGTGGCGTTGATGAGCCGGCGGATGGGTGCCACGAGGACGTTGGCGAAGGACAGGCCGAGCCAGACGGCGGACAAGAGCAGGATCAGCGCCAGTAGGCTATACATGACGATGAAGGCGATCTGGATCCGTCCCCGATAGGCGTCGAACAGTTTGAAGAGCTGGGTGAGGTCCTCGGCGTGCTGCTGAAACGCGATGGTGAACGGATCGAGCGGACGTCCGACATAGAGAAAACTATCACTGAACGTCGGCATGAAACGGAGCACCACGAAGCTGCGGCCGCCGTCCAGGCGGAAGCAGACCTGCTCTCCCGTCCGTGCGCCGGCGAGGTCGGCGGCGCTGGGCTTGACCACCTGTGCGGGCTGTCCGGTATCGACTCGCTCCGTGATCTTGCCCCCGGCATCCATGATGACGGCCGTGGTGAAACCGAGCGAGTGCACGCGTGAATCGAAATAGTTCTGGAAAAAATTCCGGTCGGTATATCCGACCCGCGCCCGTTCGAGGTCGGAAGCCGTGAGGTCGGCGTCACGCTGCAGCGAATCGCATTGTTTGGAGCGGATCAGTTTACCCGCATCCTTTGTCTCGGCGATGAAACGCCCCACGTCGTCGACGAATGCGGGGTAGAGGCCGCGATCGAGCGCGACGGCACCCACCACGGCCATGATGATGGCCGGGACCGCGGCCGTGATCGAGAACAGAACCACGATATAGGCGTGAAGACGCGCACCCGCCTGCTTGGCCCGCCATGCGGCCAGCAGCTTGAAGGCTTCGAGGCCAACGAGCAGGAACAGAACGCAGGCGATGACGCCGTCGGCGATGAACACGTCCAGCACCACGGGATCCGTGGGGAACAGCGGTGTGTAGCCGGTGAAGACCGCGAAGCTTGCCAGGGCCGAGACCAGCGCGAGCCCGACCAGGAGCGGAGCAACCTTGAGGCTGAAGCGTCGGTCGGATCGCCGGATCGGCAGCTGCTCCGATGCGTCCTTGCCTGTCTGATCCGTCAAGCGCATCCATCCAAGACGACGACCGGCTTCGACGGACGCCGCATCCCTGCGGGCCCGCTGCTTGGTGCGATGCCCGTTGTATTTATACAGCAGTGTTGCCGGATTGCGACAAAATCAGGGCGATGCCTAGCCCTTCCCCCCGAAGATGTCGGAGGCGGACCTCAGCGCGGCATGCGCATCAGCTTGATGTCGAGCTCGCGCACCTTCTTGCGCAGGGTATTGCGGTTCAATCCTAACATCTCGGCCGCTTTGATCTGATTGCCACGCGTTGCAGCCAGGGCGGCCGACACCAGGGGCACTTCGAGTTCGCGCAGGACCCGGTGATAGAGGCCGGGGGGCGGCAGATCCTCGCCATGCCGGGCGAAGAGATCGGCTAGGTGACGCTCCACTGCCCCCGTCAGTCCGCCTTCCTCGGCCATGGCGGAGAGGTCAGGCTTGTCGCCCAGAGTTCCGGCCCCGGCCTCGGAACCCGGTACGGCCATCGGGTTCGGTCGGTTCAGTCCGAGTTCCGCCTCGACCAGCGGCGCCGTGATGACCTCCTGCGGATAGAGCGCAGCGAGACGGCGCACCAGGTTTTCGAGTTCGCGGACGTTGCCGGGCCAACGATAGCGCTTCAGCCGGTCGTGGGCACTCGTGTCCATGTGCTTCAGCGGCAACCCTTCGGCCGCCGCGACGGTGAAGAAGTGACGGGCGAGATGCGGGATGTCCTCGGTCCGCTCGCGTAACGGCGGCAGCCGGATCGGCACCACGTTCAGCCGGAAGAACAGATCCTCCCGAAACAGGCCCTGCTGAATAGTGACCCGCAGGTCCTTGTTGGTGGCTGCCACGATGCGGACGTTGGTCTTGATCGGCGTGCGGCCGCCCACCGTCGTGTACTCGGCCTGCTGGAGCACCCGCAGCAGACGTGTCTGGGCCTCCATCGGCATGTCACCGATCTCATCGAGGAACAGCGTGCCGCCTTCGGCCTGTTCGAACCGGCCGGCCGAGCGCGTGTTGGCGCCCGTAAATGCTCCCTTCTCGTGGCCGAACAATTCGCTCTCGATCAGATCGCGCGGAATAGCCGCCATGTTGATGGCCACGAACGGCCCGGATTTCCGCTTGCCGTAATCGTGCAGCGCGCGCGCCACCAGTTCCTTGCCGGTGCCGGACTCGCCCGAGATCATGACGGTCAGGTCGGTCTGCATCAGCCGGGCCAGCGTCCGATAGATCTCCTGCATGGCGGGCGAACGGCCGATCAGCGGCATGCTGTCGAGCTCCTCGTCGCGGACGGCCTCGCGCTGGCGGGGTTCCGCCATGGCCCGGCCCACGATGGCGACCAGCTCTTTCAGGTCGAAGGGCTTCGGCAGGTAATCATAGGCGCCGCGCTCCGATGCCTTGATGGCCGTCATGAAAGTGTTCTGGGCGCTCATGACGATGATGGGCAGGTCGGGGCGGAGCTTCTTGATCCGCGGCAGCAGCTCGAACGCGTTCTCGTCCGGCATGACGACGTCGGTGATGACGAGGTCCCCGTCGCCGGCCTGTACCCAGCGCCATAGCGAAGCGGCGGTGCCGGTCGTTCGCACGTCGTAGCCGGCCCGCGCCAACGCCTGGCTGACGACCGTGCGGATAGCGGTGTCGTCGTCGGCAACGAGGATGTGGCCGTTCATCGCCGTATGTTCCTTCACTCTGGGCGTCCGACCCTCAAGGCGTCGTGCCGCCGCGTCCGTCTCGCGCCGCGAACATGGGGAGGAGGACCCGGAAGGTGGTTCGGCGCGGATGAGATTCGCATTCCACCGTGCCGCCGTGGTCGCCGATCACCTTCGCGACCAAAGCAAGTCCAAGGCCAGTTCCGGACGATTTCGTCGTGACGAAAGGGTCGAACAGATGGGCCGCGATGTCGGACGGCACGCCGGGACCATTGTCGCGCACGCAGAATTCCAGCGGGAGGCTGACCGGCGTCGCGGAGCCGGGGGTTCGCAGACGGACACCGGGCCGGAAAGCCGTCGTCAGTTCGATCGTGCCGTCGATCGTATCGGGCCCGAGCGCCTCCGCGGCGTTCTTCACCAGGTTGAGGAACACCTGGACCAGCTGGTCGCGATTGCCGAAAACCGGTGGCAGCGACGGGTCGTAGGTCTCGGCGAAGCGGATATGACGCGCGAAGCCCGCGAGGGCGATGCGCTTCACGTGGTCGAGCACGGCGTGGATGTTGACGCTCTCGCGCTCGATCGGCCGAAGGTCGGAAAAGGCTTCCATGCGGTCGACCAGCTTGACGATGCGATCGGTCTCCTCGCAGATCAGCTGGGTGAGCGCCCGATCCTCGTCTCCAACCACCGTTTCCAGCAACTGAGCGGCGCCGCGGATACCGGATAAAGGGTTCTTGATCTCGTGGGCCAGCATGGCCGCAAGAGCAGAAACTGAGCGCGCTGCCCCGCGATGCGTCAGCTGCCTGTCGAACTTATCGGCAATCGATCGTTCCTGCAGCAGAAGCACCGTTCGACCCTTGGACTCGTTCATGGGGCTCACGTGGATATCGACCACGCGGTCGGGCCCCAGTTTTGGATTGCCGAGGTCGACGCGGTACTCGTTCAGCGCAGCACCACGGCTCATGGCCTGCTGGAGCAGCGCCAGGAGCGGGGACGCGAAGGGGACGATCTCGGCCAGGCGATGACGCTTCAGCATGGCCCGGCTCATGTCGAAGAAGGATTCCGCCGCGGCGTTCGCCTCCGCGATCGAACCGTCGTCCTCCACGACCAGCACGGCATGGGGCAGCAGGTTCATGACGTCGCTCGCCTGGTCGAACCCGCCGTCGCGAATCGGCGCCTTGCGCAGACCGTCTGCGATCGATGTCATGCCGCGGCTCTCAAGCCGGGAAGGTCGAAGAGTTGGATCAGCATGCGTCGCGTCGCGGCAGGATCGTCGCTCGTCGCCATCCTGGCACGGAGGTCCGCGCCGACAGCGAGGTCACGAGCGGAGCCGAACGGGGCTGAATCCTCCGCAAGATGGTCCGCATAGGCGCACAGGTGCTTGCGAGCATGCCGGTTGCCCTTAGCCGGACCGAACAGCGACAGCAGGGTGTCGTAATGCTCCAGCGCCGCCTCGCGCCGTTGCACCCGGCTCGGAGCCGGTCGGAGGCTGCCGTCGCGCAGGAAGGACGCGATCTGGCCGACCAGCCAGGGGCGGCCCACGGCAGCTCGGCCGATCATCACGGCATCGGCGCCCGAAAACCTCAGCATGGCGGCAGCGTCCCCGGGTGAGGAACAGTCGCCATTGACCACCACCGGGATCGACACGGCCCGTTTCACTGCCGCCACCGCGGCCCAGTCGGCGCGGCCCGTATAAAACTGGTTGCGGGTGCGCCCATGCACCGTGACCATAGCCACGCCCTCGGCCTCGGCCCTCCTGGCCAGATCGGGCGCGTTCAAGCAATCCTGATCCCACCCGAGCCGCATCTTCACGGTCACGGGCACTGTTACGGCCGCGATGGTGGCGGCGATCAAGCGCGTGGCGGCGTCGAGGTCGCGCATCAGGGCCGACCCGGCGAGCCCACCCGTCACTTTTTTTGCGGGGCAGCCCATGTTGATGTCGATGGCGATCGCGCCGGCGGCCTCCGCCGCCCGGGCGCCTTCGGCCAGCGACTCGGCCCGGCAACCGGCGATCTGGACGACGTGCGGCTTGAGGCCGGCGCCCGCGGCCCTGAGGAGACTTTCGGTCTCGCCGCGGGCCAGTTGATCGCCCACCACCATCTCCGAGATCGTCAAGGAGGCGCCGAAGCGCTGCGCCGCGCGCCGCATCCCGAGGTCGGTGACGCCTGCCATCGGGGCCAGGAACGCGCGACCCGTCAGTGTCCGGTCACCGAGGCGTATCGGCGCCGGGCTCGGCACCGGAGGTCGCCCGGTCGAGCCCGAAATCGAATCGTACAGCATGAACTCCCTGCATCCCGAGGTGTCCGGCGGATTGCACCGTAGCGCCGGCCCGATGCGGCAGGCGCATGACGCGCCCTACCTCTGCCCCACCGCCAGCCGAATTGCGGCCTCGCTGCCGCTTTTCGAGCCATCCGACGTTGTGCCCGCATCTTAATCGTCCGTACCGGGACGGCAAGGGTGCCGGGCCGAACTGCTGGCTGCAGCGCCGTTTGACGCGACGCTGAAAACACGGGAAAGGAGGGCAGCCGAGGAGCCTCAGAGGTCGATGTTGGGACGTTACCATGTGCTGGTCGTGGCCGCAGGACGCGGGTCCCGGGCGGGCATCGGCTTGCCGAAGCAGTTCCGGACTCTGGCAGGCCGGCCATTGATCGCCCGCACGCTCCAGGTCTTCCTCGAACGCGAGGATGTCGGCGCCGTGGTCACGGTCATCAACGAGGACGATCGCGAGCTTTTCACCGAAGCCGTCGAGGGGCTCGATCCGACCATCAGGGCGCGTCTCAGTCCGCCCGCAATGGGCGGAGCGACCCGGCAGGACAGTGTACGGGCCGGGCTTGAAGCCCTGGTCGAACGTGGCGCCGACGATGATGACGTCGTGCTGATCCATGACGGCGCCCGCCCCTTCGTGTCCGAGGCGCTCGTCACCAGGGCCCTCGAACGAGGGCGGATGTCGGGGGCCGCTGTCCCCGGCTGCCCGGTCTTCGACACGGTCAAGACGATCGACGGCGGCGGACGGATCACGGGCACTCCGGATCGTCCGAGCCTCCGGGCCGTGCAAACGCCGCAGGCCTTCCGCTTGGATCTGATTCGCAGCGCCCATGGGCGGGCCAGGGAACAGGGCCGGCAGGACCTCACGGACGACGCCGCGGTAGCCGAGTTCGCCGGCCATGCCGTCACCGTGTTTGACGGAGATCCCGGGAACATGAAAGTCACCACTTCGGCGGACTTCCAAGCGGCGGAACTCCGAATGTCGGCAGCGCTCGGAGACATCAGGACGGGCCAGGGGTTCGACGTCCACTCCTTCACGGACGGCGACCACGTCTGGCTCGGCGGAATCCGCATTCCGCACGACCGCAGGCTTTCGGGTCATTCCGATGCCGACGTTGTGCTGCACGCTCTCACCGACGCGCTCCTCGGCGCGATCGGAGATGGCGATATCGGGTCCCACTTTCCGCCCACTGAGACCCGCTGGAAGGGCGCATCATCGGACATCTTCCTGCGCCACGCCGTGAAGCTCGTCGAGGCGCGAGGGGGTGCCATCGCGAGCCTCAACGCGACCGTCGTGTGCGAGATGCCCAAGGTGGGGCCGCACCGCGAGGCCATGCGGGCCAGGATCGCCGAGATCGCCGGCATCGCCCCGGACCGGGTCGGCGTGACCGCAACCACCTCGGAGCGCATGGGCTTCACGGGCCGCGGCGAGGGCATCGTGGCCTGGGGTCTCGCCACGATCCGGCTGCCCCAAGCACCCGGTTGATCCGGGCCATGTTCTCGGAGACCCTGCTCGCCCGCGCTACGCGGCTCCTCGAAGTTTGCCGAGGTCAGCATCTTGTCCTCGCCACTGCGGAGTCCTGCACCGGTGGCCTCGTGGCGGCCCTGCTGACCGAGGTTCCCGGCTCGTCGGCAGTGGTCGACAGGGGGTTCGTGACCTACTCCAACGACGCAAAGAGCGAGATGCTCGGCGTGTCTCCGGCCTTGATCGCGGCCGAAGGTGCGGTCTCGGAAGCCGTCGCCAGGGCGATGGCGGCCGGCGTGCTGCGCAACACGCGCGCTGACATCGCGGTCTCGGTCACCGGCATCGCCGGACCGGGCGGAGGCACGGCGTCCAAACCCGTCGGGCTCGTCCACTTCGCCTGCGCCCGGCGCGACCGTGACAGCGTCGCCGTCGCATGCCGCTTCGGAAACCTCGGGCGCCGCGGCATCAGGCTAGCCGCGGTGATGCAGGCCCTGGAGCTGATCGAGCGCGCGACCGCTCCGGCGTGATCCCTTAGCCGTAGACCTCATCGGCCCGATGCTCGAAGGCCTCGGCGAAGCGACGGAACGCACCCTCGAACATCGACCCCATCAGCAGGCCCAGCATGCGGCTCCTGAATTCGTAGGTGATGAAGAACTCGACGGTAGAACCGTTCGAGCCATCCCCAGGCGGCCGGTCGCGAAACGTCCAACGATTTTCGAGCGAACGAAAGGGGCCGTCGATATATTCGGCCAGGATGATCTGATGGGCATGGTCGAGCGTCACGCGGCTCGTGAAACTCTCCCGGACCGCCTTGTAGCCGACCGTCATGTCGGCCACCAGCACCTCCTCGCCGCCCGGGAGTTCGGACCGGCGGCGCACCACCAGAGCCTGACAAAGGGGTAGGAAGCCGGGGTACTTCTCGACGTCCGCCACGAGGTCGAACATCTTGGTGGCCGGATGGGAAACGTTGCGGGACGTACGGAACGACGGCATGGCAGGGTCACGAGCGCTTTAGGTGGGACGCGCGGCGGCAGGCTGCCGGCCCCGGATCGGGATGGCTCCCATATGGTATTACACGCGCCCTGCACCAGCGCCCACCGGCATCCGGCTGCAAGCGGCGTTGCCGCATCGGTGACGCGCGCCCGCAGGGCAGCTGCGACGGAGATTGGGGTTTCGTTAACCCTAACGGCTTATCAATGATCCACGTCTTTCACGCCCCGACTTCGGTCGCGGCCTCACGTTGGGCCATTTCATGCGCCGCTTCGCCCTCGCCCTCAGTCTCGCCGGCGCCGTATCGCTCGCGGGCTGTGCGAATCCGATCTATCGCACCGACGTCTTCCGGGCCCAGCTCACAGCTCCTTACACTCTGGCCAGCGGCGATCGCATCCGCGTCATCGTGTTCGGTCAGGACGCCCTGTCGAACTCCTACGCGATCAATGGGTCCGGCATGGTTTCCATGCCGCTGATCGGCGACGTCCCGGTTGGCGCCTTGACCACGCCCGATGCCCAGCACGCCATCGAGGGCAAACTTCGCAACGGCTTCCTGCGGGATCCGCATGTGGCCATCGAAGTCGAAGCCTACCGTCCGTTCTTCGTTCTGGGCGAAATCACCACCGCCGGTCAATACCCCTTCATCAACGGCATGACGGTGCAGAAGGCCATCGCGGTGGCGGGCGGCTTCGGGCCCAGGGCCGACCGCGGCTCGGCCAATATCACGCGCATGATCAACGGTGTACAGGTCACGGCTCGCGTCCCCCTCGCCTATCCGGTGCGGCCCGGCGATACTATCAACGTGGAAGAACGCTTCTTTTAGGTTTGCGGGCCATGGTGAGCCGTCGCTTCAGCGAGGCTCACCATGGCCGACCAGGTCAAACAGGACCACCATCCGCTCCGGATCATCCACATCCTGCGCGCTCCCCTGGGCGGCCTGTTTCGCCACGTTCTGGATCTCAGCCGCGAGCAGGCCCGCCGGGGCCATGCGGTCGGTCTGATCGTCGACGCCAGCACGGGAAACGCCAACGCGGATCGCGCCCTGGCCGAACTCTCGCCCGGCCTTCAGCTCGGGCTGTCGAGGGTCGCAATGCGCCGCAACCCTCACCCGTCCGATTTTCGGGCCCTCGCCCACGTCCTGTCGCGCCTGTCGGCAACGACTCCCGACGTCGTGCATGGACATGGGTCGAAGGGAGGCGTCTTCGCCCGCGTGCCCGGGTTCCTGCAAGGTGCCGGCCGCACCGCGAGGGTCTATACCCCGCACGGCGGCAGCCTCAACCATCACCTGGGCAGCGCCGTCCATCGTGCCTACATGGGGATCGAGGCCCTGCTCGGCCGACGGACCGACATGCTGCTCTTCGAAAGCGCCTTCATCGGTCAGCGTTACGGCGCGTTCGTCGGCAAACCCGCGGGCTTGGCGCGCGTGGTGCACAACGGCATTTCGCGCCAGGAATTCGAGCCTGTCATCCAGGCACCGGATGCAGCGGAGTTCGTCTACGTGGGCGAGCTTCGGGCCGCCAAGGGCATCGACGTCCTGCTGCAGGCTCTGAGCGAAACCGGACGCAGTCTTGGAACGGCGCCGCGCGCCGTCCTGGTCGGCACCGGTCCGGATCGTGCCGCTCTGCAGCAACTGGCCGCGGAACTCGGTCTTGCGGATCGGATCACCTTTGCGGGGCCTCTGCCGGCCCGTCAGGGTTTCGCGCTCGGCCGCACGCTCGTCGTCCCGTCCCGAGCCGAATCCCTGCCCTACATCGTTCTCGAGGCTGCCGGAGCCAAGATCCCGTTGATCGCGACCGACGTCGGCGGCATCCCGGAAATCTTCGGCCCCTACCGTGACAGGCTCATCCCCTGCAACGATGTAGACCGCCTCGCGGCTTCCATGATCGCTACGCTGCAAGCCTCGCCCGAGACGAGGGCCTACGAAGCGGAGCAGCTCGCACGCTACGTCCAGGACGGCTTCTCCATCGCCACCATGGTCGACGCCGTGATCGCGGCTTACCGGGACGCGGTCGCCGCGAAGGCCCGCTCCGGGCTGCAGCACGGCACCGCAATCGCGCTTTCCCAATGAGGCATGTTCCGTGAAGACGTCGAAGACGAGCGCGGCCGGGTTCAGACCTGACGATTTCCGGCAATTCCGCGATGCGGTCGAAGCGCCGGTCGAGCCTGCCCGGGACCCCGGCCGAGCCCTCGCGGCTTTGGCCGAAACCACCGGCGTCCTCGACGTGCGCCCGCATTATTCGCCGCTCGTGCTGGCCGGCCTCGTCCGTGCCGTCGAGTTCGCCCTGCTCTGCGCGACCGGCGTTCTGGTCCATCTTGTCTACGTGGTGCCCCAGGTGGGCTACAGCCTTGCCTATGACGTCGCCATCCCGTCGATTGCGGGTTTGGCGATCGTTGCGTTCCAGGCGTTGCGGATCAACAACGTCGCGGCGTTCCGGGCGCCGATCTACCAGGGTTTCCGCATCGCAGGCGGCTGGAGCGTGGTGATGCTGGCGGCGCTTGCCGTCATCTTCTTCCTGAAGCTCGAGATCACGTTCTCGCGCGTCTGGATGATGGGCTGGTACATGCTCGGGCTCGGCACCCTGCTGGTAGAGCGCGGCGTCCTGTCCCTGGTGACGGCCCATATGACGCGCACGGGCCGCCTCGACCGCCGCACCGTCGTGGTGGGCGGGGGCGACGCCGGGATAGCCCTGCTTGAGGAACTGTCTCGACAGAAGGACACCGATCTGCGGATCTGCGGCGTGTTCGACGACCGCAACGACGATCGCTCCCCCGAGGTGGTGGCCGGCTATCCCAAGCTCGGCAACGTGGACGACCTCGTGGCGCTGGCCCGCCATACGCGGATCGACCTCATCATCTTCACCATGCCGATCACGGCCGAGCAGCGACTCCTAGAGATGCTGCGCAAGCTGTGGGTGCTGCCGATCGATATTCGGCTCGCGGCTCACAGCAACAAGCTGAAGTTCCGGCCGCGCTCCTATTCCTACATCGGCGCCGTGCCGGTTCTCGACGTGTTCGACAAGCCCATTGCCGACTGGGACGTCGTCTTGAAGACCATCTTCGACAAGGTGGTGGGTGCGGCCGCCCTGGTGCTGCTGTCGCCCCTGTTCATCGCCACGGCGATCGCGGTCAAGCTCGACTCGCGAGGGCCGGTGTTCTTCAAGCAGAAGCGTTACGGCTTCAACAACGAGATGATCGAAATCTACAAGTTCCGGTCCATGTACGCCGGGGAGCTCGACCCGACGGCCGAGCGGCTCGTGACCAAGGGCGATCCCCGCGTGACGCGCGTCGGCCGGTTCATCCGCAAGGCCTCGATCGACGAGTTGCCGCAGCTGTTCAACGTGGTGTTCAAGGGCAACCTGTCGCTCGTCGGCCCGCGGCCCCATGCGGTCCACGCCAAGGCGGCCGACCGCCAATATGACGACGTGGTCGACGGCTATTTCGCCCGGCATCGCGTCAGGCCCGGCATCACGGGCTGGGCCCAGATCAACGGCTGGCGCGGCGAGACCGACACGCCGCTCAAGATCCAGCGCCGCGTCGAGCACGACCTCGCCTACATCGAGAACTGGTCGCTGTTCTTCGACATCTACATCCTGCTGATCACGCCCTTCGCCTTGATCAAGACCGAAAATGCGTACTGACGCAGCCATGGCGCAAGTGCAATCCCACCCGGGGGCGCTCACGCCGGGTCGCACCATCCACTACGGCAGCTTCATCAACTGGAGCTTCGCCGTCTTCGTCTTCTGCGGCGCAGTCGCCATCGTCGAACCGTCTCCCTACGATTTCGCCTCGCTGGCTGCGATCCCCATCTGGTTTGTGGGCGGGTTTCGGGTCCACCGCCTGGTCATCCCGCTCTTCGCGCTGATCTTCTTCTACAACCTCGGCGGCTTCATCGGGCTGATCCCCTACATCAACGAGCCCGATCCGACGCTGTTCATGGAGCAGTCGCTGTACCTCGCGGTGACGACGCTGGTGTTCGCGCTGTTCTTCGGTGAGGATACGGCGCGCCGCACCGAACTCTGCCTCAAGTTCTACGCCGCCAGCACGGTCTTGGCGGCGCTCTGCGGCATCGTCGGCTATTTCGGCATCGGCGGGTTGGACGAGATCTTTTCGCGCTATGGCCGCGCCTCGGGCACCTTCAAGGACCCCAACGTGCTCGGCTCCTACCTGATTATGGGCGCGGTCTACTACATCCAGGTTCTGGTTCTCGGACGCACCCGTCACGTTGCCACTACGGTGATGTGCCTCCTCGTCGTGGTGACCGGCATCTTCCTGTCGTTCTCTCGCGGCTCCTGGGGTGCGTTCCTGGTGGCGACGCTGCTCACCGTCGGCCTCGCCTTTGCCACCAGCGCCGATCCGAAGCTCCGCCGCCGCATCGTCGCAGCGAGCCTCGCGGCACTCGCCGTCGCGGTGCTGGCGGTCTGCGTCCTCCTGGCCTTCGAGCACACCCGCGACTTCTTCCTGCAACGTGCCGCGATCGAGCAGGATTACGACGAGGGGCCGACCGGCCGATTCGGCAATCAGCTCCGCTCGATCCCCATGCTGCTCGACAGCGTCAACGGTTTTGGACCGTTGCGCTTCCGCCTGATCTTCGGCCTGGAGCCACATAATTCCTACATCAACGCTTTTGCATCCTATGGCTGGCTCGGCGGCTTTGCGTTCCTGCTCCTGGTCGGGCTGACCTGCTATGTGGGCTTCAGGGTCGCGTGGCGACCCTCCCCCTACCGCCGGGCCGCCCAGGTCTTCTGGCCGTCGCTCCTGGTGTTCCTCTTGCAGGGGTTCCAGATCGATATCGATCACTGGCGCCACGTGTTCCTGATGCTTGGCGCCGTGTGGGGCATCGAGACTGCCAGGGTGCGCTGGCTCGAGAGACGGCAGGCGATCGGATAGGGAGCCGATCGGACGCTCAGGCCGTCAGTCTGTCCGCGTCGACTCGCCTCTGGGCTGGCAGCAGATCGCGATAGATCCGGGTGATGGCCTCGACATGCCGGTCGAGTGTGGGCGGGTCGGCCCAGAACGCATCGTAGGCCGCGCGCGACATGGCGCCGACGTCGAGGGCGGCGAAGCGCCGAATTGCCTCGGCGAGGTTGTCGACGTCGTTCCTGCGGAACCACAGCCCCGTGACGCCGTCTTCGACCGATTCGCGGCCCGCGCAACCGTCCGAGACGATGATCGGGGTACCGAGCGCCTTGGCCTCCAGCACGGTGAGCGGCTGGCCTTCGTACCAGATCGACGGGAACACCAAGGCTCCCGCCGCCCGCAGGTGGTGGCGCACCCCCTCGGGGCTTTGCCAGCCCACCATCCTGACTTCGGGGTAGCGACGCCTCAATTCGCCGGCCAAGGGACCGTCGCCGACGAAGACCGCCTCGGTCTTGGTCATGCGGGCCGCTTCGGCAAACAGAAACGGTCCTTTCTCAGGCGAGATCCGGCCCACGAAGGTCAGGGGACCCGTGGCGCCGGGCGGCTTCGGCCCGAGCCGTTCCACATCGATCGGGTTCGCAACGTGGTGCACGCGCGCGGTCCGCGGCAAACGGTGCCCCACGGCCTCGAACTGGAAACGGGAGATCGACACGATGTCGGAGAACACCTCCGGCAGGCCCGCCACCCGCTCCATCACGACCTGCCTGGCGCCGCGCCAGATCTTGCGGCCGTAACTGCGCGAATCGCAATTCGTGCTCCAGCAGGCCGGCGACAAGGGCTCGAGGCCGCAAGGCTGTTCGGTCCGATAGTTGAAGAAGCCGCCGTTGGGGCACAGCAGCGAATATTCGTGCATCGTATAAACGGCACCGAAACCGGACTCCGCGATCGGACCTGCGATCGAGGGCGACAGAGCCTTGGCCCAGCCGTGAACGTGCACGACGGTGCCGGTCTGCGGGAGCGTCCGCAGCAGATCGCGCAGCGCCGCAGCGGCGGCTCCGTTCCAGATTCCCTGCGCGGCCGCCGCGAGAATGGAGCCATGTCCCAGGAGATCATTCTGGCCGAGGCAAACGGTGCGGATCCCGGCTGCCTCCAGTTCGGGCGCTATGGGGCCGACTGCCGCAAACACGATCGGCTCGTGGCCGCGTCGTTTGAGACCGATGGCGCTATCGAAAGCCACCCGCGACTGACCGCCCGTGACCGCGGCGTGATCGAGCACCAGGACGACCGTGATGGGGGCTGCGTTTCGCGCCATGGTGGACATCGCTCACCGGTCTATGACCCTTGCACTATGGTTCATGAGAGCTCGGTGGGGCGTAAACGCCAGCGCAGTTTCCGGATAGAGTTACCGGCCCGGCTACGCTCTCCTGCCCCGCGCCCGGGGCCTCATGGTAGCGCGCCGAATAATTGGGGGGCGCTGAAACTCCCCTGGCCAAGGCGCGTACCTTCACTGCCCCCGCCCCTCGGAGGCCAAGTTTGGAGCACAACATGTTGAAAGCTTACGGGAAGCGCCGCGCCATCGCCGGCTTCACGATCGCCCTGTCGCTGGCCGCTGTTCCGGTCACGGCCGCCATGAACCCGAAGGTCGGCGGTGCGCCGATGTATGCGGACAAGCCCATCGCCGAAAACGCCAGCCACGCCAAGAACCTCACCACCCTGGTGGCAGCCGTCAAGGCCGCGGGTCTTGTCGACACGCTGGCCAGCCCGGGTCCGTTCACGGTGTTCGCGCCTGTCAACACGGCGTTCGCGAAGCTTCCCAAGGGCACGGTCGAGACTTTGCTGAAGCCCGAGAACGTCGACAAGCTGAAGGCGATCCTGACCTATCACGTCGTGTCCGGCACGCTGACGGCCGCCGACCTGATGAACCAGATCAAGGATGGTGGTGGCAAGGCTGAGCTGAAAACGGTGGAAGGCGATACGCTGACCGTCAAGAAGGCCGGCAAGGGCTTGACCGTCACCGACGCCAAAGGCGACGTCGCCCATGTGACGATCGCCAATGTCATGCAGTCGAACGGCGTCGTGCACGTCATCGACTCGGTGATGCAGCCGGCGAGCTGAGCCGCATCGCGTGCTGGACCGCCGCTCCCGAGAGGCAGCCCTCCCAGGGCCGACCCGCTCCGTCGTTCCGCGCTGGCCATTCGCCTTCATGGCCTGCGCCGGGGTGATGGGTGCAGCGGGCGTCGGGGTGGGAGCGGCAGGTGCCCATGTCGGTGGGGGCGATCTGGCCCGTGCGGCTTCGGATTTCCTGTTGATCCATGCCGCGGCAGTGACGGCAGGAAGCGCGGTGGCACTCGGCAGCGCGCGTCGGTCTCCATTGTTGGCCGTCGCCCTGACCTTGCTGACCGGGGGGGCGATCCTGTTCGGTGGCGCGCTCGCTCTGGCGGGCCTTGCGGACTGGCGTCCGTGGCCCTCGGCGGCACCATTCGGTGGGATGTGCCTGATCGCCGGCTGGCTCGTTCTTGCCGTGTCGGCAGCACGGGCGGCACTGCAGCGCGGGTGAGGCCGGCCCGGTGCACGACCCAGCTTCGAAGCTGGATCCTCGCGGCTTCGCCGCCCCATCCGCGAGTCCTCCCTTGGCAGGGGTGGTCTCCGCCTTTAGCGTGACGCCGCTTCTGGCGACCGATTCTCTTCCGGACCGCAGGGGCCCGGAGACGGCGTTCGGATGCTGGAAACGAGTCGTGACCTTGTCGATTTGCTGGCTCGCGTCGCAGGGCGCGATCAACATGCCTTCGCGTCGCTGTATCGCGCCACGAGCGCCAAGCTTTATGGCATCGTCATCGGCATCCTGGTGCGCCGCAGCCTGGCCGACGAAGCCCTCCAGGAGATCTACGTCCGTATCTGGGAGCGGGCCGCCGACTTCGACGCGACCAGGGGGTCGGCGATCGCCTGGATGGCTGCCATTGCTCGCTACCGTGCGCTGGACGAAGTCAGGCGGCTCAAAACCACGCCGGTGGTTGAACTGCCGGAAGGCTTCGACGTCGCCGACGATACCGTTACGGCGCTCGACGCGCTGGAGCGGAGCGAGCGGCTGCGCGCCGTGCTGGCCTGCCTCGACGGGTTGGATGGCGAGAAACGCGAAGCGGTCCTGCTGGCCTATTATCGCGGGGCCAGCCGGGAATGGCTTTCACAGCGGTACGGACGCCCTGTCGCCACCATCAAGACCTGGCTGCGCCGCAGCTTGTCTCAACTGAGACTCTGCCTGAATCATGAGTGACCCGGACGACAGGGACCTTCTCGCCGCCGAATACGTGCTCGGAACCCTGGACGCTGCGGAGCGTGAGGCGGTCGTGTCCCGGCTCGCCGCAGATGCCGAACTCGCCGGGGGCGTGCTGGCTTGGCAGGAACTGCTGGCCCCGCTGTCCGAAGCCACGCGCGAGGTCGTACCGCCCGCAGCCGTCTTCGAGAGCCTCGTCGCAAGGCTTTTTCGGACCCGGACCGCGGCAAACGATGACACGGTCCTGCATCTCGAGCGCCGCCTTCGTCGCTGGCGCAGGATCTCGGCCGGCTTCGCCACGCTGGCGGCCTCTCTGCTGGCTTGGATCCTCGTCCAGGAGCGAGTCGGAAGGCCACCACAGGCTCGCTTCACGGCCGTTCTGCAGCGGGATGCAGGATCGCCGGCGATGGTGCTGGACGTCGACCTTGCGACGCGCCGTCTCACCGTCCGTCCCGTGGCGGCCGCCTCGCCCGCGGGCAAGAGCTACGAACTCTGGATGATCGATCCAGCCATCGGTGCACCGCGCTCCCTCGGGCTCGTACCCGCGGTATCCGGCTCGGAGGCTTCTCTGACCGCCTATGATCCGGCCGTGATCACCGGCGCCACCTACGCGGTCACCGTCGAGCCACCGGGAGGATCGCCCGATGGGAGGCCCAGCACGACCCCCGTGCTGACCGGACGTCTCGTGCCGGCCGCGCCGTGACGGGTTGATTTCATTTGCAGGGCATCCGATATCGATGTCTGCAACGTCCTTTCACAGTCGACTCTCGTCTTACGACTCGGCTTGCACCGGCTCCTAGCGCTCCGTCGTTGTGCGGCGCGCATGTGCGGCAGGGCGGACGCGGCGAATCTGCTCTCGCCGGGCACCGGCCGAGCGGTGATGTGGTCGGGAGCTCGTGTTTATGCCCGCTGTTGCGCGTCATCTAGGAAGGTCGTCATGAGCACGGACACCGGAGACTCTCGTTCCGGCGAGCCTGAAACATTATCCGCCGAGGCGGCCGCCAAGCGCCTGAAGGACGAGATGCTGGGGACGATCCCAAGCTTGCGGGCTTTCGCCTTTTCGCTGTGCGGAAATGGCGACCGGGCGGACGATCTCGTCCAGGAAACGCTGATGAAGGCCTGGATCAACCAAGCCTCATTCACGCACGGGACCAGCATGTCGGCGTGGCTGTTCACCATCCTGCGCAACGTCTTCTACTCCGAGTACCGCAAGCGGCGCCGTGAGGTTGAGGATGCCGAAGGCACCATGGCGGCACGGTTGGTGTCGGTGCCCGAGCAGAACGGTCACATGGATCTGCAGGACCTCCGCACGGCTCTCGCGAAGCTGCCCGCGGAACAGCGTGAGGCGCTCATTCTCGTCGGAGGTTCGGGATTCGCCTACGAAGAAGCGGCTCAGATCTGCGGCTGTGCCCTGGGAACCTTGAAAAGTCGGGTCAATCGGGCACGGACGGCCATCGCCAATCTCATGGCGATCGAATCCACGGGTGACGTCGGCCGACCCGAGTGGCACGCCATGGGCGATCTCGGCAGCATCATGATGTGGGAGCGGAACTGAGCGCATGGCCGATCCGGTGAGGGCGGCGGGTTGCCCACGAGTCGTCGCTCTCTTCAACTCGGATTAGGGGACGAGACGCCGTGTCGACATCCCTCCGCCGGGTTTGGCTCATCGGTGATGTGACCGTCACGACTTGCCAGTAGGTCATCCGGTATGTGGACCGGCCCACAGAACACACCGCATCGCGTGGCCGGCCGTATAGATTACCACCCTTGCGGCGCGGCTTCTCTCAACAGGCGTAGCCGCACCAATGTCGGGGAACGCGTCCCGGTGTAGATCGGGCATCGCGTGCCCAATGGGGGCTTCCGGAAAGCTGCAGCACCTCCCTACCGCATCTGATCGAGCGAGGAGCGGCTTGGCCTTGTTCCGTCTGAATCTCGGGGGATCACGGCGGACAATAGCGGAAGGGTCTGCAGGCAGACATGCTCAGCCTAGATCGGCGCGGCGCGGCGCGGTCGACCGGCAAACCCCAAAGTCGGCGGGCGGCTTCGCGGTCATGCGGACCACGTCCGTTGTAGAGGCTTGCTGAAGCATAACCTCCAACGCAAGAAGCCCGGCGTGCACCGCCGGGCTTCCTGACGAGGGGGGCCTTGCCGTTCGACTTAGAAGTCGCGCTCGACGCGGAGGCGGGCTTCGAAGGCGTCCGGGTTCTTGCTGATGCCGCGGAGGCCGGCGATGGACGTGGCGGCCTGGCCCGGGTTGTGAGCAAGCGTCTGGTCGATATGGCCGTAGATCACTTCCAGGCCGATCTCGAGGTTCTTCACGGGATCGAAGAGGAACTGGTTGCCGACGCGGTACTGGCTCGCATTTCCGAGGCCACCGAGGGTCCAATCGATGTTCTTGGCGCGGCCGTAGCTCGTCTCTTCATAGGAGCCGAAGAGGACGTCGTGGAAGTTCGGCGTGAAGTAGTGATTGAGGGCCGCCATGACCGAGAAGCCTTCCCCCTTTTGGAGAGAATACGCGCCAGTATTGCTGCCCGGGATACCAATGGCGATCACGTCGCGGTCAATGTGCTGGAAGCCACCGAGGAACAGCGAGTTGAAGCCGCCGTTCATATAGGTGCCGGAATCCTGGTAGAGGTAAGCCCCCTCCTGATAGGCACCCTCGATCCACAGGTCGTCCCCGGCTGCCAACATCGGGAGCTTGATCTGCACGCCACCCTGGACCGCGAAGCCGTCCGCCGTCTTCTGCTGGAAAGCCTGGATGTTGCCGCCGAGCGCGCCCGTCACCGTGCTGTCCTGATGGTAGGCAGCCGACAACTGGGCAGCACCCCAAGCCTGGTCGGCACGCAACACGCCCACGATATCCGGAACGGTCTCGCCGGCGTAGGCGGCATTACCGGCGACGCGGTTCACACCCCCCGTGACGTTGCCGACGTTCTGGGGCAGGTTGCGGCCCGTGCGATCCTCAACCGAAATGGTGGCCGAGAAGCCACCCGCCGCCGTGTAGGTATAGGCGAAAACGTTGTTGTTCTCGTCCGAATTGGCGATGCCTTCGTAGTTGTAGTTGTCGGCGTAGAAGTCGAAGAATGACTGGACGCGGCCGGCCGTGATGCCGGCGAACTGGATGAAACCCTTGTCCAAGGTGGGGCTGTTGCCGGCCTGGTTGGCGAAGCTGTTGATGCCGCCCTGCGGGCCACCGCCGGAATAGACGCCCTGATCACGATCGATCTGCAGGCGAACGTAGGCGCGCAACGTGCCGTAAGCGGTCTGCGTACGGGTATCGACGTTGAGACGACCGCGGGCGAAGAAGCCGCTGGCGTCCCGGGCGCGGCCGGGGATGACCGTGCCGGCCGGGATGACGGCGAGCACATTGGTGTTGTTGTTGTTGCCGGGTCCAGTGCCGACGACGGTCTGCGGGAAGAAAGCACGCGCCTGATTGATGAACGCGTATTCAGTCCGAACCAGCCCGCTCAGTTGCATGCAGGTGTCGGTTCCGGGGATGTAGAAGAACCCGGCGCCCGTGAAGTCGCAAACCCGCACATAATCGACCGGAGCCGCCTTCCGAACGGGAAGATCGGCAGCCTGTGCACTAAAAGCGGAAGCGAACGCCGCCGCCGAACCGAGAAGAAGGCTCCTACCGAGCTTCATCGTCAAACCTCCAGTATGATTGACCCAACGGGATTGGTTAAGCTTGCGACCCGCAGCACTCACGAGACCAATTAATCTCCTAAGCTGCATCGAACCTTTAGCGCCCCGAGCTCCCAAATGCGCAGTCCGTGTTTCTCGCCGATTTGCCTGATTTCGCCTTGGACGAAATCCGGCTTAGACCCTCGAACCTTCGGACGCGGGGGGCGTGTCCCTCCGCTCCAAACACCATAACCGCGGCTTGAGATTCGACAAATGCAAGAATGCCCTGAAACCGCCTCATCCGGCCTTTGGGACCGCCATGTGACATTCCTGCAACGACATCGCCCACGCCACACGTCCGGTTGCGCCGACCCATGATCGCGCCAACAAAAAAGCCCGGCTGAGCCGGGCTTTCTTGGCGTCCTAAAAGGTTCGCTCAGAAGTCGCGTTCGGCACGCAACCGCACTTCGAAAGCGTCCGGGTTCTGGGCGACGCCCTTGAGGCCGGCGATCGATGTCGCAGCTTGGCCCGGGTTGTGGGCGAGCGTCTGGTCGATGTGCATGTAGGTGAACTCGAGACCGAACTCGAGGTTCTTCACGGGATCCCAGAGGAACTGATTGCCGACGCGGTACTCACTCCCATCGCCCAGGCCGCCCAGCGTCCAGTCGATGTTCTTGGCGCGGCCGTAGGTGGTCTGTTCGTAGGAGCCGAACAGCACGTCGTGGAAATTCGGGGTGAAGTAGTGGTTGAAGGCCGCCAAGGCCGAGAAGCCCTCGCCCTTCTGCAGGGAGTAGGAGGCGGCGGAGGTCCCCGGCGTGTGGATCGCTATGGCGTCGCGGTCGATATGCTGGAAGCCACCGACGGCGAGCGAACTGAACCCGCCGTTCAGGAACGTCCCTGAATCCTGGTAGAAGTAGGCGCCCTGCTGGTAGGTGCCTTCCAGCCAGAGATCGTCGCCGGCCGCCAGCATGGGGAGTTTGATCCTGACGCCGCCCTGCACCGCGAAGCCATTCGTATCCGCAGTGCCGATCCCTTGGTTCCCGGTGCCCGCGAAGGGACCCTCGGTCGACTGGATTTCGTGATAGGCGGCCGACAATTGGGCGGCGCCCCAGGGCTGGTCGTAGCGGAGCACGCCGACGATGTCCGGGATGGTCTCGCCGGCGTAGCGGGCCGCGCTCACGAGGGCACTGGGCCCGCCCAGGATGTTGCCGAGGTTCTGCGGAAGGTTTCGCCCGGTGCGATCCTCGAACGAGAGGGTGCTCGAGAGCCCTCCCCCGAACGTGTATGTGTAGGCGAAGACGTCCTGGTTGAGATCGGAGCCGGCGATGCCTTCGTAATTGTAATTGTCGGCATAAAAGTCGAAGAACGACTGCACACGGCCGGCGGTGATGCCGGCGAACTGGATGAAGCCGCGGCGCAGCACCACATTGTTGCCGCCCTGGTTGGCGAAGGAGTTGGCGCCACCGTTGGGTCCACCACCCGAGTAGATGCCCTGAAGACGGTCAGCCTGGAACTGAAGGAAGGCGCGAAGCTGCCCGTAGGCCGTCTGGGTGCGCGTATCGATGCTGAGGCGGGCCCGGGCGAAGAAGCCCGTCTCGTCGCGGTCGCGGCCCGGGATGAGCGTACCGGCCGGAATGGTGGCGAGCCGATTGGTGTTGTTGGTGCTGCCGGTTCCCGTCCCGGTCACAGCCTGCGGGAAGAAAGCGCGAGAATTGTTGATGAAGTCGAATTCGGTCCGCAGGATGCCGCCGACCTGCATGCAGGTGTCGGTCCCGGGGATGTAGAAGAAGCCGGCCCCGGTGAAGTCGCAGACCCGCACATAGTCGACGGGCGCGGCCTTTCGCACCGGCAGATCGGCGGCCTGCGCACCAAACACGGCGCACATCGCGGCCGCTGAACCGAGTAGAAGGCTCTTACCGAGCGTCATCGTCGAATCTCCGGAAGGAATGATCCAAAAGGCAGATATCACTGACGGGGCTCGGAACTCTCGAGATGCCATCTCTCAAGCCCTCACGAGTCATCAGCGGCCGAACTCTCACCTTGGTGGTTCATGGCAGCCGCCGCATCGCGTTGCATTCGCGACTAAGCTCGGCATCGACCGTTGAACCTCCACACGTGGAAGGTGTCTCCCTTCCCCGAGTGACCATAACCGGAAGCCCCCGCCCGACAAACGCCAGATTGCCTCAGAATCGCCCCACATAGGCTTTCGGATAGCCGTGTTGTATTTCCGCAACGACGCCCTGCACGCTGGTCTCGCGTCCATCTCGACATAGGCGGTGGGCGCGTTGATGGGGATCGTTGTCGTTACCTGCGCGCGGGGTGGTGTTACCGAAAGGTGCTCGGATCGGGCGGCTCGACCGGCTTCGACCCGTCGGTTGGTTGCGACCCCTGAACCGCGCGGTACTACGAGTTTCCGGTCGGCGTTCCGCAGCGGGGTTTCAAGGTCGCGGGTGCGGTGCTGCGTCCCTGTCGACGCGAAAACGCCCGAGCGATTCCACGCCGCTATCCAGTTTCTGCCCGATTCAAAGGCCATTCTTGCAATGTCGAGTAGGGTGGGGCATAGCTGGCTTCGCTCTAGCGGCGGATGCGGAAACGATGTCCGGTTCGGGCAGACGGAGATGTGGCCGAGAGGCTGAAGGCGGCGGTTTGCTAAACCGTTATAGGGTTGTAAAGCCCTATCGAGGGTTCGAATCCCTCCGTCTCCGCCAGCGTCGCGGCTCCCGCTAACGAGTGATGGGTTGATGATGTGCAGGGCGACGACACTTGCGGCTCTCGCGATATTGGGCGGTGCCACCCTCGGCACGAGCCGGGCGTGGGCTGCGGACGATCCCGCGGGCTATTGGGCCACCGAGAAGAACGAATCGCAGATCCATATTACGCATTGCGGCACCGACAAGCTTTGCGGCAGCGTTTTCTGGATGAAGACTCCTTCGGACGCCAAGGGCAACTTGAAGCTTGACAAGGAAAACGAGGACGAGTCGAAGCGCAAGCGCCCGCTTCTCGGCATACAGTTGATCAACATGAAGCCTGACGACGAGAATTGGAAGGGAACCGTCTATAACCCGACCAATGGCAAGACCTACGATGCCACGTTGAAGATGTTAGGTAAGAATCAGGTCGAGCTGAAAGGCTGCGTGGCCTATATTCTGTGTGGTGGCCAGAAGTGGGTCCGTGAGGAACCGAAGACGGTGGGGGCCGCCGATGCGGTTCATCCGGCTGTGACCACGCCGCCAGCCCATAAGGCCGGAACGGTCCCGACTTCTCCCGCCTCCGAAACCGCGACCCCGCCGGAATGATGCATCGTCCGAGTGTAGGATGTCGCTGGCATGAACGGTTAGCGGGTGAGGGTTCCGGCCATCCTCGCCGGACCCGCACATTGCTGGTGCTCGGACCCTTATGCAGTGTGGCAGTCGGCCTCTTGCCGATGGCGTCCTGGGCGGCTTCCTTGCAAGCGCCGGCTGGGCCGATGCGCGATCAAGCGCCCTCGGTGACCGGAGCCGGCAGCCAGCGCGGTCAGGAGGCGACGGTGGCCCGACAAGCGGCAACGTCGGAGATCGATCCCGCTTCGCGGAACGTGGCGGCACGCGCCCGCATGCTCGAATGCGGCCACCAGTGGTCCAGCATGAAGCGGGCCGGCACCGCGGCTGGTACGTGGAAGGAATTTTCCCGGGGATGTTTGGCGCTGAAGTAAGCCAGGCTTGCGGGTGATCGACTCGGGCGTCATCCCGGACAGCACCTCAGGCGCGGATCCCGGAATGCAGACCGCGGTGTCTGCAGAATAACTTGCGCCCGTCTCGGACCGTGCCGCCGCATCTGCGTCTTAGCATCCGGGTCCTTTGTTCGCGGAACGATGTCGCGCTTCGCTGGCTCCGGACGCCAGCAGGACGCGATCGAGCGGGAGACCACGAGCCAGATTCCGCCCGCTCAGAGTCCGAGCTTGGCTTTCAGGGCGGCGTTCACGGCCTGGGGATTGGCCTTCCCTCCGGTCGCCTTCATGACCTGTCCGACGAACCACCCCAGCATGGTGGGCTTGGCCTGCGCCAGGGCGACCTTGTCCGGATGTGCCGAAACGATGCGGTCGATGGCGGCGTCGATCGCGCCGGTGTCGGTCACCTGCCTCAGTCCGTGCCGATCGACGATATCGCGCGGCAGCGCGGTTCTTTCGTCGCCGACGATCAGCAGAAGGACGTCCTTGGCGATCTTGCCCGAGATCGTGCCGTCCGCAATCAGGTCCACCAGACCAGCCACCTGGTCCGGCGTTATATGGGTGGAGGCGACCGACAGGTTGTTCGCGTTGGCATGGGCCGCGATATCGCCGGTGATCCAGTTGGCTACGAGCTTCGGATCGCGACCTCGCGGCTCCGCCTGGACGGCGCGCTCGTAATATCGGGCGAGGTCGCGTTCCGCCACCAGAACACCCGCGTCGTAAGCCGAAAGACCGTAGTCCGCCATGAAGCGCGCTTTCTTGTCGTCCGGCAGTTCCGGCAGGTCGGCCGCCAGCGCGTCGACGTAGGCCTGGTCGAATTCGAGCGGCAGCAGATCGGGATCCGGGAAATAGCGGTAGTCGTGCGCCTCCTCCTTGGAGCGCATGGAACGCGTTTGCCCGCGGCCGGGGTCGAACAGGCGCGTCTCCTGCAGGATGGTCCCGCCGTCCTCGATGATGCCGATCTGGCGGCGCGCCTCCGTCTCGACGGCCTGACCGATGAACCTGATCGAGTTCACGTTCTTGATCTCGCAGCGCGTGCCCAGGCCCTCGCCCGGGCGCCGGACCGACACGTTGACGTCGGCCCGGAGGTTGCCCTTTTCCATGTCGCCGTCGCAGGTGCCGAGGTAACGCAGGATGGTGCGGAGTTTCGTGACATAGGCCTTCGCCTCGTCGGCCGAACGCATGTCGGGGCGGGAGACGATCTCCATGAGGGCGACGCCAGAACGGTTGAGGTCGACGAAGCTTTCGGTGGGCGACTGGTCATGGACCGACTTCCCGGCATCCTGCTCGAGATGCAGACGCTCAATCCCGACACGGATCTGCTGCTCGGGCGTGACGTCGACCAGGACCTCACCCTCTCCCACGATCGGATGCTTGAACTGCGAGATCTGGTAACCCTGCGGCAGATCGGGGTAGAAGTAGTTCTTGCGGTCGAAGACCGAGCGATGATTGATCCGGGCCTTCAGGCCGAGCCCTGTCCGCACCGCCTGGGCCACGCAGGCTTCGTTGATCACGGGCAGCATACCCGGCATGGCGGCGTCGACGAAGGACACTTGCGTGTTGGGTTCTGCGCCGAAGGCGGTGGCGGCTCCCGAGAAGAGCTTCGAGCGCGACGTCACCTGGGCGTGGATCTCCATGCCGACCACGATCTCCCAATCGCCGGTCGCGCCCTTCAACAGCTTCGATTCGGAAAGTTCGCTCATGGCGCGTGCCTATCGGTTCGTCGCGGCGGCCGACATGGACCACCAGTCTGCCGGTGATTCGAGCGCCGGAGCCGAGCGCTCGATCACCTCGGCGAGCGCGAACAGCGTCGCTTCGTCGAAGGGTCGACCGATCAGCTGCAAAGCCAGCGGCAGCTTCTCGGCCGACAGACCCGCCGGCACGGCGATGCCGGGCAGGCCCGCCATGTTCACCGTGACCGTGAAGGCGTCGTTGAGGTACATGGCGATCGGATCGCCTCCCCCTCTCTCACCGATGGCAAAGGCCGCCGACGGCGTTGCCGGCGTGAGGATCGCGTCGACCCCGGCCGCGAAAGCGGCCTCGAAATCCTGGCGCACGAGGGTCCTCACCTTCTGGGCGCGGAGATAATAGGCGTCGTAATAGCCGGCCGACAGGACGTAGGTGCCGATCATGATGCGGCGCCGGACCTCCGCACCGAAGCCTGCGGCGCGGGTCTTGCCGTACATCTCGGCGAGGTCGCGACCGGGAACCCGCAGCCCGTAGCGGACGCCGTCGTAGCGCGCGAGATTGGACGAGGCTTCGGCCGGCGCCACGATGTAATAGGCCGGCAACGCGTATTTCGTGTGAGGCAAGGTGATATCGACCACCTTCGCGCCCGCGGCCTTCAGCCAATCGGCGCCCTGCGCCCAGAGCGCGTCGATCTCGTCCGGCATGCCGTCAAGGCGGTACTCTCTCGGGATGCCGATCACCTTGCCCCGCACCGAAGCCCCGATCGCGGCCTCGTAATCGGGCACCGGCATGTCGACTGAGGTCGAGTCCTTGGGATCGTGGCCCGCCATGGATCCCAGCAGGATGGCGGCGTCTCGCACGGTGCGGGTCAAGGGACCGGCTTGGTCGAGCGACGACGCGAAGGCCACGATGCCCCAACGCGAGCAGCGGCCGTAGGTCGGCTTGATGCCGACCGTGCCGGTGAAGGCGGCGGGCTGGCGGATGGACCCGCCCGTATCGGTGGCAGTCGCGCCGAGGCAGAGCCGGGCCGCCACGGCGGCGGCCGAGGCTCCCGACGAGCCGCCCGGCACCAGCCCGGCGTTGGAGCCGGGCCGGCGCCAAGGCGAGATGGCAGGGCCGAAGTAGGATGTCTCGTTGGACGATCCCATGGCGAATTCGTCGAGGTTCAGCTTGCCCAGCATCACCGCCCCGTCGCGCCACAGTTGGGCCGACACGGTTGATTCGTAAGCCGGTACGAAGCCTTCGAGGATGCGACTGCCTGCCGTGGTCTGCACGCCCTCGGTGCAGTAGAGATCCTTGATGCCGAGCGGCAAGCCTTCCAGCGGGCCGGCTTCGCCCCGTGCCAGACGGGCGTCGCTCGCGTCCGCCATCGCGAGGGCGCGTTCGGGCGTCTCGGTGACGAAAACGTTGAGGGCGCGCGCCGCTTCCACGGCAGCCACATGGGCCGCGGTCAACTCGCGGGACGAGATTCGTTTCGACCGGACGGCGTCCCTGGCTTCGGCAAGCGTCAGGCAGGTTGGATCGGACATGGGGGCTCTTCGGCGATCACCGCAAGCGCGGCGATCCTGGGTTGCGACTTTGAATGGCAAGCCGGGAAACTCGCGCTGAGGCTCTGCCGGTTCATTGCCATGGGACGACGAGTTCGACGGGTCGGCGCCGGAAGCAACGCGGCGCTGCGGTCCCGGCGGGCCGGATCACTCGATGACTTTGGGGACCGCGAACAGGTTGTCCTCGCTGGTCGCGGCATTGGCCACGATCTTGCTCGCGATACCGCCATCCGTGATCTCGTCACGCCTGCGCTTCAGCCTCATGGGCAGCACGGACGTCATCGGTTCCACCGCCGCCACGTCGAGCTCGTCGAGTTCCGCGACGAAGGACAGGATCGCGTTGAGCTCGCCCTGGAGGTGAGGAACCTCGTGATCGGCCAGCGATATTCGCGCGAGCTGGGCGACACGCCGAACGGTCGCCTGATCGATGGGCATATTGGTTCCGCGTTTGGAGCTGCGTTCTCGGGGGTTCTATCATCGCGGTGTCGGTCGAATCAACGCCGCTGCGGCAGTCGCACGGCGAAGCGGCACGCCAGGCGAAGTTTCCGCGAGGTGATTTCCCAGTATGAGGACTGTCCGGTGAGCGCCGTCGTCGAAGTTTCGAACCTGCCGGGCCTGCTCGGCCGCAACCAGCGCCTGATCGGTGTGGATCTCGGCACCAAGACGATCGGGCTCGCCCTGTCGGACGTGGAACGCCGGATCGCGACACCGTTCGACACGATACGCCGCAGCAAGTTCACGCAGGACGTCGCCTTGTTGAGGACCACTTTGGACCGTCATGCCGTGGTGGCCCTCGTGATCGGCCTGCCCCTGAACATGGATGGATCCGAAGGCCCGCGGGCGCAGTCGACGCGGGCCTTCGTCCGGCAGGCTTTCCCGTTGCTCGAACGTCCCTTCGCGTTCTGGGATGAACGGCTCTCGACTGCTGCGGTGACGCGCGCCCTCATCGACCAGGATGTATCCCGAGCCAGGCGCGCCGAAGTCGTGGACAGGATGGCGGCCGCCTACATCCTGCAAGGAGTCCTCGACCGCCTTTCCTCACTTGGGAGCTGAATGCGGGCATCCTCGGCAGCGTTTGGCGGCCGGCGCCGCGGCTGACTGGCCTTCAGAGGAGAGGTCGATGCTGCCGTGTCAGCGAATTCGCAAGAACTGCTCCAGGACACACCGGAACCGACTCGGAAAGGCGTTGCAATTTCGGTTAACCGCACTTAAAAGTTGCGTATATCGATACGCGTAAGCGTGTGGGTTGGACAACCATCGATCGATCTCAGGCGAGCTTTCCGTGAACAATGGCACCGATCGATCGACCCGTCGTGACGGAATGATGCCGACAGGTGAGGATCTCTGCCTCTACATCGCGGAAATCTGCGACGAACTCCGCAGCCTCGCGCGGAGCCCACGTTTCCGAATGATCAACTACCTCCTCGACATGGCGCGTCTCGAAGCGGAGCGAAGCGCCAATGAGTTTCGGTCCGATGGGCATCAGCGCTCGAGCGACGAACGTTGACCAGCACGCTTACCCCTGCCGAACTCAGGGGCGTCGTTAGCGCAATCTGAGAGCCACGCGATTGCCCTCGTGGCGCTGCACTTCGCCCTCGAGTTCCAGTTCCATCAAGAGAGCCTGCACCACTTGCGGCGCCAAACCGCAAGCGCGGATCAGATCGTCGACCGGCAGGGGAGCCGGGCCGAGCAGCGCCGCGATCCGCCGGGCTGCTCCTTGCTCGCCGAACTCGACCGGTTCCGGCGCTGACCCCTCGGCGAAGCTCGACGGGGCCACGGGAGAGGGCGGCCCGCGATGACCGGAGAAGAGCTCCAGTTCCTCCCAGAGGGGCTCGACGTCCGGGGACGTCCGCGGCGCTTCGCCCAGCATGTCGGGAGACATGCTGAGCCCCCGAATCGGCGCCAGAGCCGAGATGACGTCCTCGGCCGAGGTGCAGATCGTCGCGCCCTGCCGCAGCAAGTCGTTGGTGCCTTCGGCCCGCGCGTCGAGTGGCGAACCGGGCACCGCGAAGACCTCCCTGCCCTGCTCATTGGCGAAGCGTGCCGTGATGAGCGAGCCCGAGCGTCGGCTGGCTTCCACCACCACCACGCCGAGGCTCAATCCCGCCACGATCCGGTTGCGGCGCGGGAACTCGCGCGCTCGGGGCTCCCAGGCGAGCGGCATTTCGGAAATCAGCGCGCCGGTCTCGCAGATCCGCCGGGCCAGGCCCTCGTGCTCGCTCGGATAGATATGGTCGTGTCCGCCGGCCAGGACCGCCACCGTACCCCATTCAAGGCTCGCCATATGGGCCTTGACGTCGATGCCGCGGGCGAGCCCGGACGCGACGACGTAGCCCCCTCCTGCGAGACCGCGGGCCAACCTGTCCGTGAAGACCAGACCCGACGCGGAAGCGTTGCGCGACCCGACGATGCCGACCGTCGGTCGCGCCAGCACTTCGATCCGGCCGGCCACGGCCAGCAGCGGCGGCGCCGCGTCGATGCGGCGCAAGGCCTCCGGATAGGAGGCTTCACAGAGTGCGACGAAGCGGATGTTGAGCTTGCGGGCGCGGTCCCATTCGGCTTGTGCATCGGCCCGCGAACAGATGCGGATGTTGCGTGAGGACACCTTTTTAAGGAGTTGCGGCAGCGCTTCGAGGGCGGCGCCCGCGCTTTTATAGCGATCCAGGAGGGTGCTGAACGTGCGGGGACCGACGTTCTCGCTGCGGATCAGCCGCAGCCAGTCCAGCTTCTGGGCGTCCTCGAGTTCGGGTCCTTCGATGATCACGCCTTGAGCCCTATCCGGCTCTCGGTGCCGGCCAGCAGACGATTGAGGTTGGCCCGGTGCTTCCACCATAACAACACCGACATCAGGCCGAGTGCCGCGCCGTCGGTGATCTGGCCCGTGAGGAAGAACAGGATCGGTGCCAGGGCCGAACCCGCCAGGGCGGCAGCCGAGGAAAACCGGCTGCCGAACACCACGGCAAGCCACAAGGCGGCGAATGCGAGTCCGGCCGGCCACCACAGGCCCAGGAGGCAGCCGAAGTAGGTGGCCACACCCTTGCCACCGCTGAACCGCAGCCAGACCGGGTAGATGTGGCCCAGGAAGGCTCCCACGGCCGCGAAGATGGCGGCCGACTCCCCGAGGAAGTACCGCGCCAGGAGCACCGCTGCCGTTCCCTTCAAGGCGTCCAGCACGAGCGTCGCAGCCGCGAGGTCCTTGCGGCCGGTCCGCAGCACGTTGGTGGCACCGATATTGCCGGAACCGATCGTACGGATGTCGGTCGTGCCGGCACCCCGGGTCAGCAGCAGGCCGAACGGAATAGTGCCGAGCCCGTAGCCCAGGACCAGCGCCGCGATATCCCCCAAGCCGGGCTCGTTCATGATCGATCCACGCCGCCGTAAGGCCTGGATCTTATGGGGCCTTCCGCGCTACGGCAACGCGGGCCCCGAAACTCGGTTTCCCGCCGCGACCGATGCCGTCGAACAACCGGAGCCGATGTCTCCTGCCCCTACCCCGCGGCTCCGCCGCGCGCCATCCGCCCCCTTGGTGTCGCTTCAAATCCTCCGGGCTGTGGCGGCCTTGCTGGTGCTCGTGCACCATGCGGGTTACGACGCCGACACGATCGCGGGCCGCATCGGCCTGCAGCCCTTGAACCTCGACCGCGTGTTCGATTGGGCGTTCGGCATCCATCTGTTCTTCGTCGTCTCGGGCTGCATCATGGTGCGGACCACCTCGGGCTTCGGCTCGGCGCGCGGCGCGATGGCGTTCATGGTCCGTCGGATCGTTCGGGTCGTTCCATTGTACTGGTTGATGACCAGTCTTCTGCTGGCAGGAGCACTGCTGGTTCCCGGTCTGCTGAACAGGCCGATCGGCGGGCCGGGCTTCGTCTTCGCAAGCTACCTGTTCTTTCCCGTGATGGGGACCGGCGGCGAATGGCATCCGATACTGGGCCAGGGCTGGACGCTCGATTACGAAATGTTCTTCTACGTCCTGTTCGCGACCGCGATGCTGCTGCCCAGGCGGAGCGGCCTCGCTGCTCTGGCCGGCGCCCTGGTGACCTTGGTGCTCCTGGGCGGAGTCTTGCACCCAAGCTTCACACCCCTGGCGGTCTGGACCGACGGGCTTCTGCTGGAATTTCTGTTCGGGATTGCGATCGGCCTCGCCCAGGACGCCGGCATGCGCCCCGCAGGTTGGGGAGCGGCGCTGGCCTTGGTGGCCGGAGGCCTCGCGACCGTAATGCTCGGGCCGTTGTTCTCGGTGGGCGACGGGCTCGCGCCCTGGATCCGGGGTGGACTGCCGGCCTCGATCATGGTCGGTGCCTGCGTGCTCGGCCCGCCTTGGCGACGGCGGCCGCTCGCTTTGGCGCTGGCCGCGGTCGGGGACGCGTCCTACAGCCTGTACCTATCGCATCCTTTTGTCGTCCGGATCTTGCGCGACGTCTGGCTGGGCTCGGTTCCCGGCTCGGTGCCGCTCTCGGCCTATGTCGTTCTCGCCAGCCTCGGCGCCGTGTTGGCCGCCTTGCTGCTTTACCGATGCGTGGAGCGTCCGATGACGCTGCGGCTGCAGCACATGAGTCGTCCCGCCGATGCGACCGGTCGGCCCATCCTGCCCGATGTCGCCCTGACGGCATCGAACCGCGAGGATTGAGGGTCAGCGGGGCAGCGCGGCTCGCGGCTGCACGATCGTGGCGCGCCATGCCGGTTTGACTTGGTCCCACCAGTCCCCCATTTTCCGTCCGCCGCGGTGTCGCCCCTCCGCCGCCGGCGATCAAGGAACATGCTGCATGAACGTCGTCATCGTCGAGTCACCGGCGAAAGCGAAGACCATCAACACTTATCTCGGCAGCGGTTACGAGGTGCTGGCGTCCTTCGGCCACGTGCGCGACCTGCCGGCCAAGGACGGCTCGGTCGACCCCGAGCGGGACTTCGCCATGCAGTGGGAGGTCGACGACAAGGCCGCCAAGCGCCTGTCCGACATCGTGCGGGCCGTCAAGGGATCCGACAAGGTCATCCTGGCGACCGATCCGGACCGGGAGGGCGAGGCGATCTCGTGGCACGTCCTCGAGGTGCTGCGAGCCCGCAAAGTGCTGAAGGACAAGAAGGTCGAGCGCGTCGTCTTCAACGCCATCACCAAATCGGCGGTGCGCGATGCCATGAACAACCCGCGCGACCTCGACCAGCCTTTGGTCGACGCCTATCTGGCACGGCGCGCCCTCGACTACCTCGTCGGGTTCAACCTGTCGCCGGTGTTGTGGCGCAAGCTGCCGGGGTCGCGTTCCGCCGGCCGGGTGCAATCCGTGGCGCTGCGGCTCGTCTGCGCCAGGGAGCGCGAGATCGAGGAATTCAGGGCCCGGGAATACTGGTCGCTCGTCGCCCACCTGCGCACCGCCGCGGGCGCGGCCTTCGAGGCTCGCCTGGTCGGTGCCGATGGCCGCAAGATCACCCGCCTCGACGTCGGCACCGGCGAAGAGGCCCAAGCTTTCAGAGCGGCCCTCGACGCAGCCAAGTTCAAGGTCGGCTCGGTCGAGGCCAAACCCGTCAAGCGCCATCCCTTTCCGCCGTTCCGCACTGCGACCCTGCAACAGGACGCATCCCGCAAGCTCGGCCTGTCGCCGGCCCGTACCATGCAGGTGGCGCAGAAGCTCTACGAGGGCGTCACCATCAAGGGCGAGACGACCGGCCTCATCACCTACATGCGGACCGACGGCGTCGACATGGCGCCCGAGGCGATCTCGGGCACCCGCCAGGTCATCGCGGCCCAATACGGGCCGCGCTACCTTCCCGCGGCACCGCGCAAGTACACCGTGAAGGCCAAGAACGCGCAGGAAGCCCACGAGGCGATCCGGCCGACCGACCTGTCACGCCTGCCGCGCGACGTGGCATCCTACGTCGATGCGGAGCAGTTGCGACTCTACGAGCTGATCTGGAAGCGCACGGTCGCGAGCCAGATGGAATCGGCCGAGTTGGAGCGCACCACCGTCGACATCCCGGCAGAAGCCGCACCGGGAACCGCGGGCGCCCGCAAGCTCGATCTCCGCGCCACCGGCCAAGTCGTCCGCTTCGACGGCTTCCTGACCCTCTATGGCGTGGACGACGACGAGGAGGACCAGGAGGGCAAGCTCCCGCCCATGGCGGCCGGCGAGGCTCTGGCCAAGGACAGGATCGACGCCGACCAGCATTTCACCGAGCCGCCGCCGCGGTTCAGCGAGGATTCGCTGATCAAGCGCATGGAGGAACTCGGCATCGGCCGGCCCTCGACCTACGCAGCGACGCTCGCCGTGCTGCGGGATCGCGAATATGTCCGGCTCGACAAGAAGAAGCTGGTTCCGGAAGACAAGGGGCGGCTGGTGACGGCCTTTCTCGAATCCTTCTTCAACCGATGGGTCGATTACGATTTCACGGCGAACCTCGAAGGGCAGCTCGACAGAATTTCCAACCACGAGCTGGATTGGCGGGAAGTTTTGCGCGACTTCTGGCGGGAGTTCAGCGCCGCCATCGGAGAGACCAAGGACCTTCGTACGACCGAAGTGCTCGACAACCTGAACGACATACTGGCCCCGCTGATCTTTCCGGCCAAGGCAGACGGGGGCGATCCGCGCGCCTGCCCGCTCTGCGGCAACGGCCAGCTCTCGTTGAAGCTCGGCAAGTTCGGCTCCTTCGTGGGCTGCTCGAATTACCCGGAGTGCAAGTTCACCCGCACTCTATCGTCGGACCCGAACGCCCCCGCGCTCGGCGACGCCGAGAAGCCCGGTCAGCGCCTGCTCGGCACGGACCTTGAGTCGGGGCTCGAGATCACGGTTCGGGACGGGCGGTTTGGACCTTACCTGCAACTCGGCGAGGGCGAGAAGCCGAAGCGCTCGTCACTGCCCAAGGGCGTGACGCCGGCTTCGATCGACCTCGAGACGGCATTGACCCTGTTGTCTCTGCCCCGGGCGGTTGCCGACCACCCCACCTCGGGCGAGCCGATTCTGGCCGGGATCGGCCGGTATGGCCCCTATGTCCAGCACGGCAAGGTCTACGCCAACCTCGACCAAGACGACGACGTTCTGACCATCGGTGCGAACCGAGCGATCGACCTCATTGTGGCCAAGGAGGAAGGCCGCGGCGGGCGGCGCGGGGGAGCCCCGGGCGCTGCGTCGGCCAAGCTCCTCGGCGAGCATCCGGACGGAGGGTCCGTCACGCTGCGCGACGGGCGGTTCGGCGCCTATGTCAATGCCGGCAAGGTCAACGCCACACTGCCGAAGGGCACCGACCCCTCGGCTCTCTCGCTCGACGAGGCGCTCCGGCTGATCGCCGCCAAGGCCGAACTGACCGGGGTCTCCCCCTCGGGCCAGCGCGCGCGGAAGCGGGCAGCCGGGTCGACCGCCAAGCCCAAAGCGGCCGCGGCCGGCAAGGTGCCGGTGCCGAAGGCGCGAGATTCGAAGGCGTCAGCGTCGAAAGCTGCCGGGAATAAGGGCTCGCCCCGCCCCAGCACGGCTCCGAGAGTGCCGGCCCCGGCGCGCAAGGCCGGAACGGCCTGAGCGCGCCCGGCCGGTGCTCTCTCTCGTTTTCGGGGTGGCGCTGCTTATCTTGAAGCCGGAGATCCTCCGGGGAGCAGCCGCGTCCAGATGCCCAAGCCACAGAAGACGACCGGCCCGGTCCTGCCGAGCAAAGCCGACATTCTCGCCTTCGTGGCGCGCGAAAAGGAGGCTCTGGCCGCTGGCAAAGGGGCGCTCGGAAAGGTTCGCAAACGCGAGATCGCCCGGGCCTTCGGCATCAAGGGAGACGACAGGGTCGCGTTGAAGCGCCTGCTCCGCGAACTCGAGGACGAGGGACAGATCGAGAAGCACCGGAGTGCCGCGCGGACCGGCGCGATGCCCGCCATGATGGTGGCGGACATCCTGAGCCGCGATCGGGACGGCGAGTTGATCGCTAAACCTACGGATTGGGACGTAGAGGTGAACGGGGCCGCACCGCGCATCCTGGTCGACGTGCCGAAGCAGCCGCGACCGGGGCATCCGTTGCCCGGCGTGGGCGATCGAGCGCTGCTCCGCGTTGAGGCGGCAACTGACGCCGAAGGAGACGGGCCGGCCTTCACGGGCCGCGTGGTCAAGCTGATTGCCAAGAACCGTGCTCGGCTTCTCGGAGTCCTGCGGATCGACCGCGACAACGGGGTTCGCGTGCAGCCGGTCGACAAGAAGAACTCGTCCTCGGAGTTCTTCGTGCCGATGGAAGAGCGGATGGGCGCCGAGGACGGCGAACTCGTGTCGATCGAGCCGCTCGGCCGCCAGCGCGTCCTAGGCCTGCAGGCCGTGCGGGTCGTGGAGCGGCTGGGTTCCTTGAAGAGCGAGAAGGCGGTCAGTACGATCGCGATCCTCACGCACGGGATTCCGCACGTGTTCCGGGCCGAGACCCTGGCCGAGGCCGAAGCCCTCGAGCCGCCCGGACTGGCCGGCCGCGAGGACTGGCGCGCGCTTCCCCTCGTCACCATCGACCCGCCCGACGCCAAGGACCACGACGACGCCGTTCACGCGACGCCGGACGAGGCACCCGGCAACCCCGGCGGCTATGTCGTGACCGTGGCGATCGCCGACGTGAGCTGTCTCGTGGCGCCTCACTCGGCCATGGACAGGGAAGCGCTCGACCGCGGCAATTCGGTCTATTTCCCCGACCGCGTCGTCCCCATGCTGCCCGAGCGGGTCTCGACCGACCTCGGATCGCTACGCCCGCAGCAGGATCGGCCGGCCCTCGCGGTCCGGATCGTGTTGGCGTCGGACGGTCGCAAGCTGCGCCACACTTTCCATCGGACGATGATCCGGTCGACTGCGAAGCTCAGCTACGCCCAGGCGCAGGCCGCGATCGACGGGGCACCCGACGATGCGACCCGCCCACTCCTCGAAGGCGTACTCGAACCGTTATGGGCCGCCTACCGGCTCGCCACCCGGGCCCGGGTGGAGCGATCGCCGCTCGATCTCGATCTCCCCGAGCGCAAGCTCCTGCTGCACCCCGACGGCACGGTCGACCGCGTCGTCGTGCCGACGAGGCTCGACGCGCATCGGCTCATCGAAGAGTTCATGATCCTGGCCAATGTCGCGGCGGCCGAAACCTTGGAGGACAGGCGCCAGGCGCTGGTCTACCGGGTGCACGACGAGCCGTCGCTGACCAAGCTGAACGCGCTGTCCGAATTTCTCCAGACGATCGGCATCAAGCTCGCCAAGGGTCAGGTCCTGCGGCCGGCCCAGTTCAACGGCATCCTGGCGCGGGTGCGGGGCACCGAGCATGAGCACCTCGTCAACGAGGTGGTGCTGCGCTCTCAGGCCCAGGCCGAATATGCGGTCGAGAACTACGGCCATTTCGGGCTCAATCTCCGGCGCTACGCCCATTTCACCTCGCCGATCCGACGCTACGCCGATCTCGTCGTCCATCGCGCGCTGATCCGGGCGCTGGGGCTCGGGCGCGACGGACTCCCCGACATGGCGGCGAAGGAACTCGGCGAGACGGCTGCGCGGATCTCCGCGGCCGAGCGCCGCGCCATGGCGGCCGAGCGCGAGACCATCGATCGGCTGATTGCCGGCTTCCTGGCGGAACGGATCGGCGAAGTCTTCGACGCCCGCCTGTCGGGGGTGACGCGGGCGGGGCTCTTCGTCAGGCTGGCCGACACGGGGGCTGACGGCTTCGTGCCGGCCGCGCATCTCGGCGACGAGTTCTTCTCCTTCGACGAGGCGGCACTCGCCATGGTGGGAACCCGCACCGGTACGACCTATCGGCTCGGCGACGTCGTCGAGGTCAGGTTGATGGAAGCGGCCCCCGTGGCCGGCGCTCTCCGGTTCGAGATCATGGGTGGTCCCACGCGCCTCCGGCGCAAGTCGTCCGGAGCGCGGCACCCGGCCGGCATGAGCCCACCCTCCGCCGAGCCCCTGCCCTGGAAACGGCGGTCGCGTCGGTAGTCGGAGCCGTCCCTTTACGTCGGGGTCGCCGAACCCGACGTGCGGACAAACCGGATCGCGTTCAGCCAACGGCCCTGCCCCACGGGGGCGATGTTGACTTCACGCTTCTACCGGATAATGTCAGGCCCAGACGATCCGCGCGGTTGCATGACCGGCGCGGGTTTTGTTTTATTGACCATCGGGGATTTCCGTCGCTCACGTGACGGTGCGCGAGGATACGTCATGGCCAAGGCTGCAACCATCAAGATCAAGCTTCTGTCGAGCGCCGATACCGGGTTCTTCTACGTCACGGAGAAGAACGCCCGGACGAAGACCGACAAGTTCACCTTCAAGAAGTATGATCCCGTCGTGCGCAAGCACGTCGAGTTCAAGGAGACCAAGATCAAGTGATCTCTGGCGGGTAGGACCGGCTTCGGCCGGCCCTGTTCCACGCCCCAAGAAAAAGCCGCCCCACAGGGCGGCTTTTTCTTGACCAAGACCAGTTAACCCGACCAAGGAACGAGACCAAGACCAGAAATAGGTGGCCGGTCGGAAGTGGCTTACGAGGAGGCCACTCTGACCACTTCCGAACCGGCCGACCCCACGGACCCAGGAGATGCGGCGGACCTGAGCACTCCGTAGGGTATTCGAGGACGGCGTTTCCGCCGTCCGTCCGTCTCGCCGTGCGGCCGCTTATGCGCCGCTCAGCGATGAAGGACTATTGCGCCGCAAACCTTTACATCATCTCACCAGGAGTCAACAGGTGCTCGCGGGATTCCGTTCGATGGCTCCCGAAAAGTCCGCGATTCCCGTCCGATCGCCCACCGAAAATGTTCACGCGGATCAGGCCGCATCCGCCGAAACGCGGTTGCGGCCCAATGTCTTGGATTGGTAGAGGGCGTGGTCCGCCCGCTTCATCATGGCGTCGACCTCACGCCCGTTGCGGCGCTCCGAGATCCCGATCGAGACCGTGACCGGGATCTCTCGGCCGTCCCCGACCGAGAACACGGTTCCGCCCACGGCTTGGCGCACCCTTTCCGCAACCTTGCCGGCAACCGCGATGCCGGTGTCGGGCATGACGATGATGAATTCCTCGCCGCCCAGACGGCAAAAAACGTCGGCACCGCGGATCGCCGCTTTCACCCGTGCCGCGAAGGCTTTCAGGATATCGTCGCCCGCGTTGTGTCCGAAGGTGTCGTTGACGGCCTTGAAGTGGTCGATGTCGAGGATCATGAGCGACAGCGGCTTGTTGCCGTCGGCGGCCGCCACCACGAGCCCGGAGAGGTTCGACTCCAGGTAACGGCGATTGTGGAGCCCGGTCAGCGAATCCATGACGGCAAGCTGCAACGATTCTTGCATGATGGCGCGCAGGCGGTCGGTGTAGCGTTTACGCCGGAGCTGAATGCGGACACGGGCCATCAGTTCGTTGCGGTCCACGGGCTGGACCAGGTAGTCGTTCACGCCGATGTCGAGGCCGCGAAGGATCCGGCCGCGGTCCTCGGCATCCGCCAGCAGCAGGATGGGCAGATCACGGGTGCAGTCGAGAGAGCGCAATTGGCTGCAGACCCGAAGCGAATCGACATTCTTCAGACTGGAGCTGACGATCGCGAGGTCGTAGACGCCCGTGGCGGCCCGGAACAAGGCTTCATTGGCGTCGACCTCGAGGTCCACGTCGTGGGCCTTGCTGAGGGCGGCCACGAGGCGCTCGGACGAGGATTTCCGGTCTTCCAGAAGCAGAACGCGACCGTGCCCGACGTCGTCGAGAGCGGCGGCCGGGCGTCCACCGGCTTGAAGACCGTAGCTGGCCGATGATTCGGCCCGCTGCCGCAGCTCGTCGATCACCCGCTTGAGACGGGCAAGCGAACGGACCCGCGCGATGAGCGAGACCTCGTCGACCGGCTTCGTCAAGAAATCATCGGCCCCGGCTTCGAGACCGCGGACGCGATCGGCCGGCTGATCGAGCGCCGTCACCAGGACCACGGGCACATGCGCGGTCGCCGAATCGCTCTTCAGCCAGCGGCAGACCTCGAAGCCGTCCATGCCGGGCATCATGACGTCGAGAAGGACGACGTCGAATGCGCGCTGGGCGCACAACCTCAGCGCTTCCGCTCCGTTGCCGGCCGTGCTCACCTCGAAATATTCGGCCGATAAGCGCGCCTCGAGGAACTTCGCATTGGGCACGACATCGTCGACCACCAAGATACGCGCCGTCATGGACCAGCCTCTTACCCATCCCCGAGGTAGTTGCGGACAGTTTCCAGAAACTTAACGACCGATATGGGCTTCGACAAATAGGCTTCGCAGCCGCCTTGCCGAATCTTCTCCTCGTCGCCCTTCATCGCAAAGGCGGTGATCGCGATGACCGGAATGGCGCGAAGCTCGTCGTCGTCCTTCAACCACTGGGTGACCTGCAACCCGGATACTTCGGGCAGTTGGATATCCATCAGGATCAGGTCCGGCCGGTGCTGCCGCGCCAGCCCCACCGCTTCGACCCCGCTTCGGGTCTGAACCGTGCTGTAGCCATTGGCCTCCAGCAGGTCGCTGAAGAGTTTCATGTTGAGTTCGTTGTCTTCGACGATCAAGATCGTTTTCGACATGGGTTTGCCGCCTCGATGACTCCAGGCCTAGGTCCGACGTCCGAACCTGGCCGTGATGGGCCCGTTCCGTTCATCAAGCGTTACCGTATCACGTGCGTTCTGAAATAAGGAAAACTGCCGGTATGAAGAATGGCGCGACGACTTCTTGGCGAGGTCGGTCCGTACCCTCGCCCACCGCGGCCGAGGAGGACATGATCGCCATTCGAGCCTTGACGTTCATCGGCGGCGATCCTGACCGCGCCCAACGGTTCTTTGCCGTCTCGGGCCTGATGCCGGGCGACCTGCGCAAGGCAGCGGCCGACCCGGCTTTCTTGAACGGGGTGATGGATTACCTCGTGGCCGACGAGCCCCTGCTCTTGGCCTTCGCGGAGGCGGCGGGCCTCGATCCCGAGGCCGTGGTCAAGGTTCAAGGTGGCCGGCACCGGCGATGACAGGGCTCGCCGGCCGGAGCCTCACCTCTTGCACTCGGCCTGCGGCGGCACGGTGAGGTCGGTCAGCGCGCCGGCCAGAACGAAGTCTCCGTAATCGAGCTTCAGCGCGCGCGAGATACCGTTCTCGTAGAGGTCCGACGACAGGACGTAGTCCGGCTGGTCCTCGTTGTCGCCCTCGAAATAGCTGATTACGACCGGCCAGCGGCGCAACGATTTCGTGGCCTCGTTGAGGCCCGTCGGATCGTCGGCGGCGGCCCCGATCGGTGCTCCGATCACCGTCAAGGTGTGGTACAGCCGCTTGCCGCTTTCCGACCCGTCGTAGACGAGAGCGGACAGGAGCTTGTCGCCTTTTTCGGCCGCCGCGATGACACGGCGAAGGTGTTCGGTCGGAAACAGGACCTCGGCGCCGAAAGTGGCCTTACCGGCCGGATGCTTGAGATCCACCGCGATGCTGCCGTCCACACTGCGCTGCGCACGGCCGTCGAGGTCGCTGACGGTCTCGTCGTCCGTCGACGTCTTGGTCTCGAATTTGAACTGCGTGGCGGCCGCGTCCTCGAAGGTCGTCGAGCGCATGTCGTTCAGCTTGGAATCGCCTTCCGCGGGCTGCATCTCCGTCATCTGTCGGAACACCGTCGTGTAGCCGTCACAGGCCGAACCCGTGAAATTGTAGTCGATCACGCCGGTCGCCGAAGCGGGCGCGTTCGCGCCCTTGGCCCTGAGCAGGGTCAGTCTATAGGTGGCATGGTGCGGCGCCATGGTAACGGCGGCGGCAAGAGCGGGCCCTCCGACCGCGACGAAACCGGCCGCGGCGACGGCCAGAGGAATGAGGCAGGCGGGCGGGAAGCGGTTCACGACGATCTCCGTTCGATCCCGCAAGGATCGTGTCGCGACGTGGCGGAACTGAGATGATGGCGTAGAGCACTCAATTCGCATAGGGGGATGGCAGGCCGCGCTGTCGCGGCACGAGTGTGTGAAGAGGATGGACCGATGGGGACGATCGACGGGCGGCTGCGGGACCTCGGGATCGAATTGCCGAAACCTGCGGCGCCGGTGGCCAATTACGTGGGCTCGGTGCTGGCCGGCGACACGCTGGTGATCTCGGGGCAACTCGCCCTTGGCCTCGACGGCAAGCTCGACCCGGCCCACAAGGGCAAGCTCGGCCAAGACGTCGGGGCCGATCTCGGCCGCGCGGCGGCGCGGCTCTGCGCCGTCAACGTGCTGGCCCAAGCCAAGGCGGCTTTGGGCGACCTCGACCGGCTCGAGCGCTGCGTCAGGCTCGGCGGGTTCATCAACGCCGCTCCGGACTTCACCGACCTTGCCGCGATCATGAACGGGGCCTCCGACCTGATGGTGGAGGTGCTGGGCGACAAGGGCCGGCATGCGCGCAGCACGATCGGCGTCGCGTCGCTGCCATTCGGCTGCGCGGTCGAAGTGGAAGCTTTGTTTCGCGTTCGGTCGTGAACCCTCGACATGCCGCGCCCGATTGGCTGGTCCTGCGGCCGATCGCCCACCGCGGCCTCCATGACCGCACGGCCGCCAGGATCGAGAATGCGCCATCGGCCGCCCTGGCGGCCATTCGGCACGGCTTCGCAATCGAATGCGACGTGCAACTCACGGCGGACGGCGACGCGGTGGTCTTTCACGACTTCACGCTCGACCGATTGACCGGCACATCCGGAGCGGTCGCGGACCGGCGCGCTTCGGAACTGACCGAGACGACCTTGCGCGACTCGTCCGACCGTATCCCGACTCTGGCGGCCTTGCTCGACCTGATCGGCGGACGCGTTCCGCTGATCTGCGAGATCAAGAGCCGGTTCGACGGCGACATGAGGCTTGCGGATCGCGTGGCCGAGATCGCCAGGGCGCATGGTGGTCCGCTGGCCCTGAAGAGCTTCGATCCCGCGGTGGTGACGCATCTGCGCCGCCACGCCCTGCCATGCCCGCTCGGGATCGTGGGCGAGGCGGAATACACCGCTCCCGAATGGAACGCCCTCTCGCCCGAGCGGAAGCGCGACATGGCCGAGATGCTGCACTTCGGCGAGACCCGCCCGGACTTCCTGTCCTACCGGGTCGCCGACCTGCCCCACGCGGTGCCGTTCCTCTGCCGCACCGCGATCGGGTTGCCCGTGATGACCTGGACGGTCCGGACCGAAGAGCAGCGGCACCGCGCCGCAATCTGGGCCGATCAGATGGTGTTCGAGGGTTTCGTGCCTTGACGCAGTGCAGCGAAGCCCAGGTTAGTCGGTAGCGGCACCCTTGGTGCGGCCGCGACGGCAGACCACCTCGAGGGGCGCGGACCATGACGTCATCCATCAAAGTCCAGGTCGCCACGTCCATCGCGGCCCTCGATGCGGCTGGATGGGACGCCTGTGCCAACCCGCCCGGCGCGATGGCCGGACCCGGCGTGGCTGGGGGTGTGAACCCGCCCAAGCCGCTCGACGAGGTCATCGCACCAGACCGGAGCGGCGAGCGGTTCAACCCGTTCCTGTCGCATGCCTTCCTGAGCGCGCTGGAAGGCTCGGGCTCGGTCGGCGGCAAGACGGGATGGTCGCCCGCCCATGTCGCGGTCGAGGAGAACCGGCGCATCGTCGCCGTTGCGCCCACCTACATCAAGAGCCACTCCCAAGGTGAATACGTGTTCGACCATGGGTGGGCCGAAGCCTTCGGTCGCGCTGGCGGACGCTACTACCCCAAGCTGCAGGTCGCAGTCCCGTTCACGCCCGCCACCGGTCGACGTTTCCTCGTGGCGCCCGGCACCGATCTGGATCAGGCCGAAAGCGCTCTCGTGGCCGGGCTGCGGGCCCTGCGCCGGGAGGTCAAGGCGTCGTCGATCCACGCGACCTTCGTGACCAAGGCGGAGTGGGACCGCTTCGGTGCGCTCGGCTGGCTGCAGCGAACCGATCAGCAATTCCACTTCATCAACGACGGCTATGGCGGCTTCGACGACTTCCTCGCCGACCTTGCCTCCCGCAAGCGCAAGGCCATCAAGCGCGAGCGCAGGGACGCCCTCGCTCCGGGCATCACGATCGAGCATGTCACGGGCAGCGATCTGCGCGAGGAGCACTGGGATGCGTTCTTTGCCTTCTACATGGACACCGGCTCACGGAAATGGGGCAGGCCCTACCTCAATCGCCGCTTCTTCTCGCTGATCGGCGAGGCCATGCCGGAGCGGGTTCTGCTGGTCATGGCCAAGCGCGCCGGCCGCTACATCGCGGGCGCGCTCAACATCATCGGCGACGACGCGCTCTACGGCCGCAACTGGGGCGCCGTCGAGGATCATCCCTTCCTGCACTTCGAGGTCTGCTACTACCAGGCCATCGATTTCGCGCTGGCGCGTGGGCTCGCCCGGGTGGAAGCAGGAGCCCAGGGCGAGCACAAGCTCGCGCGCGGCTACCGGCCGACACCGACCTATTCGGTGCACGACATCGCCGACAAGCGTCTGGCGACCGCCGTGTCGGACTACCTCGAGCATGAGCGCGCCTATGTGGGTCATGCGGTCGAGCAACTGGGCGAACACCTGCCGTTTCGCCAGGACGACTGAGGGCGCCCACGAGCGGAGGTCGCCTCGGATCGGACCGACCGGCCCACGCGTCTCGGAAGCGTCGAGCGAGCTCTCGCCGAGGAGCCCGAGCCCCTTGCCCTTAAGGTTTTAGTGATTGGGACCGGTCACGGTGATGCGGCGGCCGGAGCCGCGCATTCCCCGGGGACCGACCGATCCATGGCCAGCAAGGCTTACCGCTTCCGCGCGACCGCGGCCGCCGTCATGTCGACGCTCGCGGGCCTCGTCCTGTCGACCGCCTTCGCGGTCCCGAGCCGCGCGGCCGAAAGCTACGTCGTACCCGCCACCGATGGCTACGGCATCACCGACTGCATGCGTTCCGGCAGCGCCTGCGGACGCGTCATCGCCGATAGCTGGTGCGAGTCCCACGGCCACGCCCACGCGTTGGCTTTCGGCACGGTAGAGGACGTCACCGGGGCCATCCAGGCCAGCCCGAAGGTGGAGCCCGTCACCTTGGCGTCGACCGGCGACATCGTCATCCGGTGCAGCGACTGACGTTTCGCGCCCTGTCCGGTCAGCCCTTGAACGAATCGCCGCATCTCGGCACATCGTTCGTCGCACCCCAGGGCATGATCGGCACCGCCGACGTCGAGTTCTTCGGCGATCCGTCGATCAGCTTGTCCGAATAGACCATGTAGACGAGGGTGTTGCGTTTCGTGTCGCAGCCCCGCACGATCTGCATGTGCTTGAAGAAGAACGAGCGCTTCTCGCTGAACATCACATCGCCTTGGGCGAGCCTGTCCTTGATCTTGATGGGACCGACCTGTCGACAGGCGAGTGAAATGTCGGACACCTCCTCGGCAACCCCCAAAGCGCCGGCGATGCCGCCCTTCTCGGGCACCGTGTAATAGCACGCGACCCCGTCGACCGCAGGGTCGTCGACCGCATAGGTGGCGAGCTTGTCGTTCGGCGTCAGGGCGCGCCATCTCGTCGATTCTCGGAAGACCAGGTCAGGGCCATCGGACGCCAATGCAGGCGAGATCATCGGCGACACCGCGAGGGCAGTCACGATCACCAGGTGGTATGGGGCGCGCATGGGGAGCCGTCGAGATCGAGGATGACCGTTTCCGGACCCTGCCGGGTCGCCGTGGAACTCACGTCCGCGACCCTAGACCACAGACATGTTTCAGCCAAGAAACTCGTCATGATCGCCAACGGTCGTTGCGGCCCCGATCGAGGCTGACGTGTTTGGGACCGGCGTGATGACAAATCGGAGCCCGTCTTCAAGCTGCACCGCGGGCGTCCTGGCAGCGGGAATCCTGCTGGCCTGCCCGGCGATGTCGCGTCCGGCGCGAGCCCAGGCCGTCGACTGCACGGCGTTGCGGTCGCGGATCGATTCAGCGCAACGGTCCGGCGACAGCGAGTCGGCCGATCTCGCGATCCGTCGGCAAAGGGCCGAACTCGATCGCGTCCAGTCCTATGCCGACGACAGTGGCTGCAGCGGCGGCCTCTTCGACGATCCCGACTCGCTGCAGTGCCGGAGCCTCGCGTTGCGCGTGCAACGGCTGCAGAGCGAGCTTCAGCGTTTGCAGGATCCAGCCTCCCGTGTGGCTACCGACGCCGATAGCCGCCGCCGCGGCCTGCTCGAACAGTTCAACGCCTATTGTGCCGGCGCTGGCGACGAGGCGGCCGATCCGGAGCGCCAGGACGTCGCGCCCACGCCGATGCCGGCCGACCCGGAAGCCGCGCCCGAGGATGCTGCGCCGCCCCCCAAGGCTCGGTTCGCCCAGGTGCTCTGCGTCCGCCAATGCGACGGGGCCTATTATCCGCTGGCCGTCGATGTTGCGGCCGATCAGATCGACGGCATGGACAAGATGTGCAAGGCGCAATGCCCCAGCGCCGAGGCGAGCGCCTTCACGAGCGGCCCGGACGAGGACGTCGGCAAGGCCATCGCGCAGGACGGCAAGACTTACGCGGCCCTGCCGACCGCTTTCAAGTTCCGGTTGGGCGTGACGGCGAGCTGCACTTGCCGGGCGCCGCATCAGAGCTGGGCCGAGGCGCTCGCCCAAGCCGACAGCCTGCTCCAGCCCCGGAAGGGCGACGTCACTGTCACGCCCGACATGGTCGCGGCGATGACGCGGCCGACGGTTCCGCCCCCGGCGACCCCCGTGCCGGGCAAGTCCGGAATTGCCGGGAAGTCCACCAGGAAGCTGCCGACACCCCCAGTCCAGACCCCGGCAGCATCATCCGGAGGCGCCGAGGCTTCGACCCCCAACCCGGGCGAAGATCTCACGCGGCAGTTCCGGCAATCCGCGCCGCTGCTCTAGCCCGGCCGATCAACGGCAGCAGGTGCCGCAAGTCCGGCCCGGTCTCGCGCGCCGTCAGGGCGAGCCGCAGCGGATGGAACAGCGCCCTGCCCTTGCGGCCGCTCGCCGTCTTCAACGCCTCGGTCCAAGCCGCCCAGCTGTCGAGGGTCCAGGGTTCGGGCGGCAGCACCGTCATGGCGGCGTCGAGGAAGGCGCGATCCTCGATGACCGGCGTCACCCGATCCTCGATCACGGCCCACCATTCCGCGGCCTCCGCGAAACGCGAGAGGTTGCCCCGGACCGCCGACCAGAAGGCCTCGGTCTTGTCGCCGACGATCCCGAGTGATGCGAGCCGGGCCGCGACGGTGGCGAAGGGCAGGCCATGCAGCGTCTTGGCCGAGAGTGTCCGGAGCTCGGCCTCGTCGAACCTGGCCGGCGTGCGCGACAGGCGCGACAGGTCGAGGTCGACCCCGAGTTCCGCCAGGGAAGCGACCGGCCGGATCGCGGACGACGAGCCCGTCAGCACCGCCATGGCGGCGACGGCGAGCGCCTCTATCCCGTCGGCCCGCAATGCCGTGACGGACAGCGCGCCCGACCGCTTGCTCAACCCTTCGCCCGATGCCGTGACCAGCAGATTGTGGTGGCCGAAAGCCGGAGGCGAGGCTTGTCCGAGAGCTTCGAACAGCTGGATCTGCACGGCCGTGTTGGTGACATGGTCCTCGCCCCGGATCACATGGGTGATGCCGAGATCCATATCGTCGACCACGGATGGCAGCGTGTAGAGGTAGGATCCGTCGGCCCGCACCAGCACGGGGTCTGACAGCGACGCGCAGTCGATGTGGCTTGCCCCGCGCACAATGTCGTCCCAGGCGACCAAGCGGTGGTCCAGCCTGAAGCGCCAGTGAGGACGTCGGCCCTCAGCCTCGAAGGCCGCAACCTGCTCGGCCGACAGCTTCAGCGCGGCGCGGTCGTAGACGGGCGGCAGCCCGCGGGCTTGCAGGCGCTTGCGGCGGCGCTCGAGTTCCTCGGCCGTCTCGTAGGCGGGGTAGAGACGGCCATCGCGCTTCAGCCTCTCGGCCGCTTCTGCATAGAGTGAAGTCCGGTCCGATTGGCGCACCACGAGGTCGGGCACCACGCCGAGCCATTGCAGGTCGGTCTCGATCGATTCGGCATATTCCGCTCGCGACCGCTCGGTGTCCGTATCGTCGAAGCGCAGCACGAAGCGGCCCCGCCGCGCCTGGCTGAACAGATAGTTGAGGAGCGCGGTGCGGACATTCCCGATGTGGATGCGGCCGGTGGGCGAGGGAGCGAAACGGACGACGGGCTGCAACATGGGTGACTTATGGCGGAGACGGCGGAGCGGCGCAACGCGGGCCCAAACACGCGACTGCATGCCCGGGCCGGAACAGCCTGGGGCCTGGGCGCGTAGAATCCGGTGAGGCACACTCGGCACGATCGGCCGAGCCCGCCCTCCTGCGAAGGACACCCCGATGCTGACGACAACCTTTCCGGTCACGCACACCGACGCGGAATGGCGCTCGATCCTGACGGCCGAGCAATATGACGTTATGCGGGCGCACGGAACCGAAGCGCCGGGCAGTTGCGCCCTGCTGCGCGAGAAGCGGCCCGGCCGGTTTGCCTGCGCGGGATGTGACACGCCGCTTTTCCGCTCGACGCTGAAATTCGAGAGCGGCACCGGCTGGCCGAGCTTCAACGATCCCGTCGAGGGCTCCGTGGAGACATCGGTCGATCGCGATTACGGCATGGTCCGCACGGAAGTCCATTGCGCAACCTGCGGCAGCCACCTCGGCCATGTCTTCGACGACGGCCCGCCGCCCACCGGCTTGCGCTACTGCATCAACGGGGTCGCGTTGACGTTCGAACCGGACTGATAGGCTCGGTCAAGGCGATGGTTGCCTCGCGACGCTTCTGATGGCTCGGCACAGGGGTCTAACGAATTGAGTCAACCGCTATTGACCCGGTGCGCCCTCGGTGTAAGCGAAGCGCGGCCACAGAGCCGAGTTCGACCCTAAGCGGAAGCCGACGCTGGCCTGCGCACTCTCACGCGTAATTTGACAACGCCTTGTCGTATTGACAGCCTTATACTTAGCGCTTATCTGAATCGTATGACCCGAGCCCGTCCCACTGACACTGACCACAAGAGCCGCCTGCGCAGAGCGCTGACCGGCCTCGTCATCGAGGTGTTCCGCCTGAATGGCGACCTGCTCGCTTCTGGGGACGACCTCGTGGGTGACCTCGGGCTGACCAGCGCCCGCTGGCAGGTGCTCGGTGCCATCGCGCTGTCGCCGGTACCGCTGCCCGTGGCACACCTCGCCCGCAACATGGGCCTGACCCGGCAAGCCGTGCAGCGCTCCGTGGACGAGATGCGCGAGGACGGCTTCGTCCGCCTCGATCCGAACCCGCACCATCGGCGAGCAATGCTCGTCACGATGACCACGCGGGGCGAGGCGGCCTATCGCACAGCTAGCGAGCGCCAGGAACGTTGGGCGGATGCCCTTGCGACCGATCTGTCGTCGGAGGGCATCGAGGCCGCAGGCTCGCTCCTACGGGAATTGCAGCGCCGGCTCGATGCTTCCGCCGTCTCGCCTGCCTCGATCGAGAAGAAAGGGACTTCAGATGTCGAAATTCACTGAAATGGACCGCACGGTCACCTTGGCTGACCAACTCAAGGACGAGGGCGGACAAGTGGTCCTCGTCAATACTTTGGTCGTGCCGTCCGAGGATGCCGATCGGCTCCTTGCCGTCTGGGCTGCGGATGCCGCGATCATGAAGCGACAACCAGGCTTCATCTCGACCCAGCTCCACCGCGGCATCGCAGGCAGCGGTACATTCCTCAACTATGCTGTATGGGAGACGGTCGCGCATTTTCGCGCAGCCTTCACCAACCCTGAGTTTCGAGCGCGGCTCGCCGAGTACCCGGACAGCATGACAACAAGCCCGCACCTGTTCCGGTCCGTGGCCGTCCCCGGCATCTGCGTTGCGTGAACCGGTCGGACGCCGGCCGGGGCAAAAGCCCTCGAGGACGATCGCGAGGGGCGTCCCGGGTTGGAGTTTTTCCGCCCGTTAAGCGGCCGCGCCGCTCCCCACGCAAAGCCGTCAGTCCAAGGGGCCTGAACTCTGCGGGATCAGGCTTGGCTTAGCGGCCATGACAGTTGCTCAGGCAACCCGTCGAGTCCTCCGTGCCGAGCCACTAGTCGAGTTCGACCACGAGCCCGTCCTGCAAGGTCACGCGGCGGTCCATGCGGGACGCCAGTTCCATGTTGTGGGTCGCGATCAAGGCCGCGAGGCCCGTGGCTTTGATCAGCGCCGTCAGCGTGTTGAAGACGTGGTCGGCCGTATGCGGGTCGAGGTTGCCGGTGGGCTCGTCGGCCAGCAACATGCCGGGCGCGTTGGCGACCGCGCGGGCGATGGCGACCCGCTGCTGCTCACCACCCGACAATTCCGCCGGGCGATGCAGGAACCTCTTCCCGAGCCCCAGGAAGGACAGCAGTTCCCCGGCCCGCTCGCCCGCCTCGCGCCGGCTCAAGCCGCCGATCATCTGCGGCAGGATCACGTTCTCCAGCGCCGTGAACTCGGGAAGGAGATGGTGGAACTGGTAGACGAAGCCGATGGCGGTGCGGCGCAGCGCCGTACGGGCCGGGTCGCCCATGGCGGCCGTGGGCGAGGCGCCGACATAGACCTCGCCGGCGTCCGGCTTCTCGAGCAGACCCGCCACGTGCAGCAGGGTCGATTTGCCGGCACCCGACGGTGCCACCAGCGCCACCGACTGGCCTGGCCATAAAAGGAGGTCGGCGCCCCGGAGGATGTCGAGGGTGGTCTCGCCCTGCCGGTAGCGGCGCACGACCCCGCTCAGCGTCAGGGCTGGAGAAGACGCCATCATTCGTACCGCAGCGCTTCCACGGGATCGAGGTTCGCGGCGCGCCAGGACGGATAGACGGTGGCCAGCAACGACAGGGCCAGCGCCATGGCGGTCACGGCGATGACGTCGCCGGGCTCGATCACCGACGGCAGGTGCGACAGGAAATAGAGCTCGGACGGAAACAGGTTCGTGTGCATGGCGCTGTTAAGGACGGTGCGGATGCCCTCGATGTTGCTGGCCACGATGACGCCGAGCAGCAGACCCGCGAAGGTCCCGCAGGTGCCGATCGAGGCCCCGGCGATGAGGAAGATCCGCAGGATGGAGCCGCGGGTCGCCCCCATGGTGCGCAGGATGGCGATGTCGGAGCTCTTGTCCTTCACCAGCATGATCAGCCCGGAGATGATGTTGAGGGCCGCCACCAGCACGATCAGCGTCAAGATGATGAACATGACGTTCCGCTCGACGTTGAGCGCGTCGAAGAAGGTCTTGTTGCGCTGGCGCCAATCGGTCATCACGACCGGGCGGTCTATGGCCTTGTCGAGCTTCAGCCGCACGGCGTCCATGTGGTCGGGGTCGTCGACGAAGACCTCGACCACCGAGGCTTCCCCGTCCTTTCCGAAATAGCTCTGCGCTTCGCCGAGCGGCATGTAGACGAAGCTCGAATCGAATTCCGACATGCCGATCTGGAAGATGGCGGTGACCGGATAGGACTTGATACGCGGCGCGACCCCGAAGGGCGTCTGCGCGCCCTTGGCGGTCAGGATCGAGATGTTGTCGCCGAGGCTGAGGCCGAGCGACTCGGCCAGGCGCTGGCCGATGGCGACGCCACCTGCGGCCTCGAAGCCGTCGAGCGTGCCCTGCACCACGTGGCCCTCGATGCCCGGCAGGTGCTTGAGGTCGGCTTCCTTGATGCCCCGCACCAGAGCGCCCGACTGGTTGAAGGGCGAGGAGACGCCGGCCGCGCCCTCGATCATCGGGATGACGAGCCGAACTCCCGGCACGGCTTCGAGCCGCCTCGTCACAGCATCGTAGTCCGTGAAGGGCGTATCGGTGGCCTGGACGAAGACATGGCCGTTGATGCCCACGATCTTGTTGAGCAGCTCCTGGCGGAAGCCGTTCATGACCGACATGACGACGATCAGCGTCGCCACCCCGAGCAGGATGCCGAGGAACGAGAAGCCGGCGATCACCGAGACGAAGCTCCCGGCGCGCCTTGCCCTCAGATAGCGGAGCGCCACGATCCATTCGAAGCCCGAGAAGGGCCGGGTCGCGCGAAAGCCGATGCGCGGCGGTGCGGCGGCTTCGGCGTGGGCCATCGTCATTGCGTCGATCCTTCGGGAGGCATCAGTGCGGGACGGCCGGCGCCAGAGCCCGGAGCCGGGCCAAGATCTCGTCGGCGGGCAGCAGTTCCTTGGCCCCGCTCCGCCGATGCTTCAATTCGAGCTTGCCGTCCGCCAGGCCCTTAGGGCCGACCAGCACCTGATAGGGGACGCCGATCAGGTCGAGGGTCGCGAACTTGGTGCCGGGCCGTTCGTCGCGGTCGTCGTAGAGCGCGTCGACGCCGGCGCCGAGCAACT